>JAEEGL015772754.1_pt1 | contig 13935 bp, 12 predicted proteins | sample 9134231 | NCBI WGS metagenome assembly JAEEGL01 (sample SAMN16246548, study PRJNA631951) | gut metagenome | biome: gut microbiome; feature: rumen; material: fiber-attached | host: Bos | place: Iran: Karaj | collected 2018-10
ACGAGGCTGTAAAGCCGAAAGGCGTGTTGAAAAGCCATAAAAATGGTGGACAACAAAGCCGAAAGGCTTTTTTTGTGGGACAATCCCATAACGTGTGATGACAAGTAGAGCAGCATCACCGAACACAACTAATACTGCTCGAAACAAAGTAACACAACAAACTACAATGAAAGAATTCAATCTCGCTGGTACTCTCCGCAAAGAGTATGGCAAAAAGGCTGCCAAAGGCCTCCGCAAACAAGAACTCGTGCCATGCAACCTCTATGGTAATGGCGAAAACGTAACTTTCACAGTTAACGTTAACGACGTACGCAAACTCATCTACACTCCTGACACACAGATCGTGAACCTCAGCATCGAGGGCAAAGAGTGCAAAGCAGTGGTTAAGGAACTCCAGTTCCACCCTGTAACTGAGAATCTCCTGCACATCGACTTCCTTCAGGTAACTGAAGACAAGCCCGTGACAGTGGAAATTCCCGTACAACTCGAAGGACACGCCGAAGGTGTTAAAGCCGGTGGTAAACTCCAACTCGTAGTTCGCAAACTTAAAGTGAAAGCTCTGTACACCAACCTCCCCGACCGTATCGTCATCGACGTTACTCCTCTCGGACTTGGCAAGAAGCTCCAAGTGGCTGACCTACATTATGACAATCTGGAGATTGTAAACGTTAAGTCTCAGATCGTTGTTCAAGTTAAGGCTACACGTCAGAGCGCACAAGCTGCTGCTGAATAAGGCTTTTGGCTAAACATTAGTTAGTGTCCTAGTTACCTAGTTTTCTAGGTTCCTAGGATACTATTTTTTTTAGAAACAGACAACTTCCCCTTTCTGGGTATAAAGTTTTTTATGAAATACCTTATAGCAGGTCTCGGCAATATAGGCGACGAGTATCAAAACACCCGCCACAACATAGGTTTCCGCATACTCGATCAGTTTGCGGCCGACCATAACACTGTCTTCAAAGACGGTCGCTATGGTTTCACTGCACATTGCCGCGTGAAGAATGCCGAACTGGTACTCCTCAAACCTTCCACCTTCATGAATCTCTCGGGTACAGCAGTACGCTACTGGCTCCAGAAAGAGAATATTCCAATCGAGAATCTGCTTGTGCTGGTCGACGATCTGGCACTGCCTTTCGGCACTATTCGTCTGCGTGGTAAAGGGTCGGACGGAGGTCACAACGGATTGAAAAACATAGAGTCATGCCTCATGACCACACAATATGCACGCATGAAGTTCGGCATTGGTGCAGAGTTCGTGCACGGTGCACAAGTCAACTATGTTCTTGGCGAGTTCTCCGATGAGGAAGAGAAACTTCTGCAAGAGCGTCTTAAAACATGCGGTTCACTCGTTGAGTCGTTTTGTCTGCAAGGATTGGAGCGTACTATGACGCAGTTCAACGGCAAATAGTCGGGATTCTAAAACAATGAAGTCTCTGCTACGTAAATTATGGTATCATCCTTGGCTGGTAGCGGTATGCAACTTGCTACTGGTGATGATGCTGTACTCGCTTTCCAGACTTTTCTTCTATCTCATCAATCGGGATCTGTTTTCAGACATCACCGCAGTTCATTTGTGGGAATTGTTGATGGGTGGTACACGATTCGACCTAACCGCTCTGCTCTACCTCAACTCTCTTTACTTCGTTCTCATGTTGCTGCCGCTTCGTTTACGCAGCAATCCGAAATATATCACTGCTGCAAAGTGGTGCTTCTGGATTCCGAACATCATCGGCATTGCAGTCAACTGCATGGACATGGTATATTTCCGCTTCAGCGACCGTCGAACCACTTGCCGTATCTTTACCGAGTTCCAGAACGACGACAACCTTCTGAGCATCATTCTGCAAAGCATGGTTCAGTATTGGTATGTCTCGCTGTTCTTCTTTGCTATAATTGCCGTTCTCATTCTGTGTACACGCAAACATGTACTAACCGATGATCAACGACCAACATGGTTGTATTACGTCTTAGAAACAGCTATCTTTGTTATAAGCATCTATTTCATCGTTATAGGCATTCGCGGAGGATTCGGCAAATATACTCGTCCTATCACTATCAGTAATGCCATGCAGTATGCCGATCGTCCCAACGAAGCGGCAATAGTTCTCAACACACCTTTCTCGCTGATGAAATCGCTTGAGAACACATCCTATACCAACCCGCACTATTTTTCGGAAGAAGAGATGGAATCCATCTTCACTCCTGTTCACCAACCGACAGTAACCAGTCACCAGTCACCAGTCACCCCATGTAATGTTGTCATCTTCATCCTCGAGAGTTTCAGCAAGGAGTTTATTGGTTTCTACAATAAAGATCTGGATGATGGCAATTATGCAGGTTATACTCCTTTCCTCGACTCACTGCTGCAATACAGTCGCTCATATCCGCTTGGTTTTGCATCAGGAAGAAAGTCTATTGATGCTATGCCATCCACACTGTCCAGTATTCCTATGCTGATAGAGCCTTATATCGTAACGCCTTATTCTACAAATGCCATTTCTTCAATTGCCGACTGCCTGATTCATGAAGGGTATACCACTGCCTTCTTCCATGGTGCTCCCAACGGAAGTATGGGGTTTCAGGCATATGCACGAGCAGCAGGATTCCAAACGTACTACGGAATGGATGAATACGATGGTCCCGAGGCTTTCGATGGAACTTGGGCAATATGGGATGAAGAGTTCCTGCAGTATTTTGCAAAAACCATGTCCGCAATGCAACCGCCTTTCTGCACTGCTGTCTTCACTGCATCTTCCCACCATCCTTTCCGTGTTCCTGAGCGTTATGAAAACGTATTCCCGAAAGGCACTCATCCCATTCATCAATGTGTTGGTTATAGCGATAATGCATTACGTATGTTTTTCCAAACTGCCAAACAGCAACCATGGTATGAAAACACGTTGTTCGTCTTCACCGCCGATCATACCAGTATGCTTACTCGCGAAGAATACAACAATGCAAAAGGACTCTACGATATCCCCATCTTCTTCTATAAGCCCGACAATTCGCTTGCAGGCACAGGTGTATCGCCAGTTTCGCAGACCGACATTATGCCCTCCATTCTGGCATATATTGGCTACGACAAACCCTTCTTCGCATTTGGACAGGATGCCCTTACGCAGGAAAAACAGCAACCGTATGCCATCAACTATAACCATCCTGTCTACCAGATTTTCTCCGATAGTCTGCTTCTTCAGTTCGATGGAGAGCATACCACCGCAGTTTACAACTTCAAGCAGGACAGAATGTTGCAACACAACCTTGGCAATACCGAAGAAACGCATGATATGGAAACATATCTGAAAGCGTATATTCAGCAATATATTTCACGTATGATCAACAACCAACTGACAACAGAATGAGTGAAGTTCGCGTAGATAAATATCTGTTTGCCATGCGCATCTATAAGACGCGCTCTATTGCTGCAGATGCCTGCAAAAAGGGACGTGTGACCATGAACGGCACACAACTGAAACCATCACGTACATTCAAGATCGGCGATGTCTTTTCCGTGAGGAAAAACCCTGTCACTTTCACATACAAGATACTTCAGTTGAGCGAGAACCGACTTGGAGCACGCCTCGTACCCGAATATCTGCAGGATATCACTCCTGCCGATCAACTCGAGATTCTTGAACTAGCTCGTCTTGCGGGTCGTCAAGGTCGTGATCGTGGCACTGGTCGACCTACAAAAAAAGACCGCCGTGAAATAGAAACATTCTTCTCCGACGACTACGAATTCGACTATTACGATGATGATGAAGAGTAAACATGACAATATAGCAGAATATATCCTCTACCTTTGGCAGATGGAGGATGTAGTGCGTGCATTTGCCGACGATGAAGCGATGCAGCAGAATCAGTTCCTTAGCGATCTCCAGCAGATGATGAGAGCAGAGGGAGTTATGGAGAAAGGACACGTGCAATTGGCTGAAATTGCACTGTCTGAGATGGAAGATCTTCACATCGAACTCCTCGACACTGAAGCCACCTATCGTGCAGCATATCTGCAACTTATGCCGCAGTTGAATTTACTCAAAAGCAAATCGGACAATCCCTCTCAATCCGACATTCGCATGATGCTGGTTTTTCTGTACAACATCATGCTGCTCAAAATGCAGAAACGCACTATCAGCGCCGAAACTGCCGCAACACAGCAGCAAGTAAGCCGTCTGCTTGCCCACCTAAGCAACGTATACAAAGACAATACGGAGCAGGAAAAATAACTTGATTGCATATTATTTAAAAGTATATTCATATGACTGTCAAACAACGTTTCGAAGGTTGCCTCGCATGGTTTGAGGAAAACATGAAGATAGCAGAAAGCGAACTGGTTTATGATAATCCGTTTCAACTTCTTATTGCAGTGATGCTCTCCGCCCAATGCACTGACAAACGCGTGAATATGATTACACCTGCTTTGTTTGCTGCCTACCCTACTCCTGCAGATATGGCGAAGGCAACTCCCGAAGATGTTTTCCAGTATGTTCATTCGGTCAGTTATCCCAATGCCAAATCACAGCATCTGGTAGCTACTGCCAAACGACTGGTAGAAGTATATAACGGTCAGGTTCCTGACAATATCGAGGACTTGCAGACACTGCCTGGAGTTGGCCGAAAAACGGCAAACGTTGTTTGTGCTGTAATTTGGCAACAACCTACGATGGCAGTCGACACACATATTTTCCGCGTTTCCGAACGCATCGGACTTACCACCAATAGCCGTAATCCATATCAGACAGAGAAGCAGTTGGTGCGTTATATCCCTGAATCAGTCATTCCTAAAGCACATCACTGGCTTCTGCTTCATGGTCGGTATATCTGTCAGGCACGCAAACCCAAGTGCGGAGAATGCGGGTTGAAACAGTGGTGCAGATACTTTCAAAAAATATGATTTTTTGTTTGCTGATTTGAAAACAAAATCGTATCTTTGCAGTCACAAACAACTACTATAAACCATTAAACATTTAACACATTCTCAACTACTATGGCAACACCATCAGCAGATAAACTGAAAGCCTTACAGATGGCAATGGCGAAGATAGATAAAGACTTCGGCAAAGGCGCCATCATGAAATTGGGCGACGACAAAATAGAAGATATTCCCGTCATCCCGACTGGTTCCATCGGATTGAACCTTGCTCTGGGTGTAGGAGGTTACCCACGCGGTAGAGTGATAGAGATTTATGGCCCTGAATCTTCAGGAAAGACTACTTTGGCTATACATGCCATTGCAGAGGCACAGAAATTGGGTGGCATTGCCGCTATTATCGATGCAGAGCATGCTTTCGACCGTTTCTATGCCGAAAAACTTGGTGTAGATGTCGACAACCTCCTTATCTCTCAACCCGATAGCGGTGAACAGGCATTGGAGATAGCTGACGAACTGATACGCTCTTCTGCAATCGATCTCATTGTGATAGACTCGGTAGCTGCTCTTACCCCTAAAGCAGAACTCGATGGTGAGATGGGCGACAACAAAGTGGGTCTGCAAGCACGCCTGATGAGTCAAGCACTACGCAAACTTACTGCTGCTATCAACAAAACCAACACCACTTGCATCTTCATCAACCAACTCCGTGAGAAGATCGGTGTTATGTTCGGTAATCCAGAGACAACCACAGGTGGCAATGCTCTGAAGTTCTATGCTTCCGTTCGTATAGATATCCGCAGAGCTGGTCAGTTGAAAGAAGGCGAGGAAGTGTTCGGCAACCAGACACGCGTTAAGATAGTAAAGAATAAAGTGGCTCCTCCATTCAAGAAAGCCGAGTTCGACATTATGTTCGGCGAGGGTATTTCCAAAGTGGGAGAAATAGTGGATCTGGGTACAGAAAACGGCATCCTCAAGAAATCGGGTTCATGGTATAGCTATGGAGACACCAAACTGGCACAAGGTCGCGACGCTGTGAAACAAATGCTTAAGGATAATCCTGAACTGGCCGACGAACTGGAAGCCAAGATCATGGAGGCTATTAAAAACAAATCAAAAAAATAACCTCTATCAGTCAGCAAAAGCGCCTCTCTCCAAAAGAGAGGGGCTTTTATTATGGAACAACTGCAACTCATACTCACTCCTCAGCAAGCGGCTAACGAAACTGAAATACGCAAGGCAGTGGCAAGCAAATTGCAACTGCCTTTTGCCCAAGTGAACGGGTATCGCATCATTCGCAGGAGTGTAGACGCAAGGCAGAAAAACATAAAGGTATTGCTTACTGTTGAGGCATTGACTCCCGATGACAAAGAGAGCGGCTTTGCCGACAGTTATCCCAAACCCGTATATAAAGATGTGCATAATGCCAAACGGCAGGTGTTGATTGTAGGTGCTGGTCCTGCGGGATTGTTCGCTGCCCTCACATTGCTCGAACACGGAATAAAGCCTGTAGTACTTGAACGTGGCAAAGAAGTGTCGGAAAGAAAAAAAGATATAGCCCTCCTGAACAGAAACATGGGTATGAATGCAGAGTCCAACTATTGTTTTGGAGAAGGAGGAGCTGGCACTTTTTCTGATGGCAAACTGTTCTCTCGAAGCAAGAAGCGAGGTGATATGCAGCGTGTTATGGAACTCTTCCATTATCATGGAGCAAACGAAAGCGTTCTCTATGAGACTCATGCACATATCGGCTCCGACCGACTGCCTGCCATCATACGCAACATGCGGGAAACCATCATAGCGCAAGGAGGAGAGATTCATTTCCAAACAAGAGTCGCAGGTTTCAATATTCAAGACTCAAGAATCACGGGAGTACAAACTGCAGACGGACAGACATTCACGGGAGAAGCAGTGATTTTGGCAATCGGTCATTCCGCACACGACACCTACCGTTTGCTAGCAGAAAGCGGCATACGTTTGGAGACAAAGGGTTTTGCTATGGGAGTGCGAGTGGAGCATCCGCAAAGTCTGATTAACCGACTTATGTACAAACCTCTCCAGACTTCTCCGCAAAGAGAGGACCTCGTACAACTTCTCGGCAATGCCTCCTACTCTCTCGTTACCCAAGTGGATGGTCGCGGAGTATACTCATTCTGCATGTGTCCTGGTGGTCATATCGTACCAGCAGGCAGCGATAGCGAAGGTTGTGTGGTCAATGGAATGTCGGCAAGTCACAGAAACTCACCATATGCCAATTCTGGTATTGTGGTCGAGATACGTCCTGAAGATTTAAAGTCGGCACTTCCTCTGCTTTCCACTGACATGCATATCGCTGAAGGATTGGAAGGAATGTATTTTCAGGAATATGTAGAGCACTTGGCAAAACAACACGGAGGAGAACAAGAGCAGGCACCAGCGCAAAGGTTGAAGGATTTTGTAGAAAGCAAAACATCAGTCTCATTGCCGCCATGCTCCTATCTGCCAGGCATTGTTCCATCCCGCATGGACAAATGGTTGCCTCCTATGATAGGAAAGCGTCTGCAGAAGGGATTTGTCGATTTCAACCGCAAATACCCAGGTTTCCTTACCAACGATGCGGTTATCCTGGGAGTGGAGAGCAGAAGTAGCAGCGCAGTACGCATTCCTCGCGACAAGACTACACTTCTGCACACAGAGATACAGGGGTTGTATCCTTGCGGTGAAGGCGCAGGTTATGCAGGAGGAATCACCAGTTCGGCTCTCGACGGCATCAATGCAGCATTGTCGATAGTTAACAGTTAAATCGAAATATTCAAACAAAAAGTGTTTACTCGAACTGAACAATTGATAGGAAAGGAAGGTCTTACACGACTCCAAGCCGAGTATGTAATACTATTCGGAGTTGGAGGTGTGGGAGGTTGGTGTGCAGAAGCACTTGTCAGAAGCGGCATACAGCATCTGACCATTATAGACTTCGACGTGATTGACAAGACCAATCTGAATCGCCAGATAGTGGCTTTGCAGGCAAACATCGGATTGCCAAAAGTGGAGGAAATGAAGCAAAGACTGCTCTCTATCAATCCCGCTGCCGACATAGTTGCTATCAACAGAAGATATACCGCAGAGTCGGCTACCGAGTTTGCTCTTTCCAACTTCGATTATATTATCGATGCCATCGACAGCGTGCAGGATAAAGCCGAGTTGATTCTTGATGCCACCTCAACAGATGCCCGTCTCTTCTCATCGATGGGAGCAGGAAGGAAAATAGATGCCCGTCAGGTTCGCACTGCCGAGTTCTGGAAGGTGCAAGGATGTCCGTTGGCACGCGCACTACGCCAGCGTTTCAAACTGCTGCAGCGCTATCCAGAGAAGAAGTTCACATGTGTCTATTCGCCTGAGATTAGCGGAGAGAAAGGCACTCTGGCGCATATCGTAGGCACTTTCGGCATGCATCTGGCAGGTCTGGTGATAGAAGACATTCTAAACAAGAGATGCGTACCGCCCACATATATGGCGTAAGCGAAATTCAGATACGGCACAATAAAAAAAGATTGCAGAGCAAAACCCTGCAATCTTTTTGTTTGGATGATAGTCGATGAATTATTTTACCTCTGCGCCAAGAAGGTTGTATTTAACACCATTCTTGAGGATGTAAATCTGACCGTTCTCCATAATCTTCTGAGCCTTAACAGCTGTACCGTTGATGTCCTCAACTGCAGTAGTGCCGCTTACAGTAGCAGAGATGATACGGAAACCATTCTTTGTTTCTTTAATCTCAACCGTCGAAGCTACAGCAGTAAACTTAACTTTTACATACTCTTCAGTAGTGGAAGCCTTTGGAATATCGGTAGGATTGTTAGCATCAGCAATTGCGCTGCTGTTCATAACATCGAAAATTGAATGGGTGTCACCTTTTGAAGCTACAAGCAGTTCAATGGTTGCACCAATTGAAAGACCCGAGAATGTAAGAATAACGTTCTTTCCGTCAGCCTGCATATATTTCTCTGCAAACTTGAGGATATTATCCTTATGACCATCCTTAATAGAACCATCCTCACTAGGACCACCATTCTTGTAGTTGATTGTCAGACCGTCCTGACCTTTGAGAGTAACGCCCATAACATCGCCTACTTTGCTGGTGTAATTAACAGAGGGGATGTCTTTGCTATCCATTGTGTAAGTTCCTACACTTGAATAAGCGTCAATTACAATGTCGTCAGATGAAATGCTTGCGAAGTCATACACAGTCTGTGCATTCATCGAGATTGCAGCAAAAAGAGCTACGAGAGTAAAAATTTTCTTCATGTTTGTTTTGTTTTTAAGTGTTAATATTTGATTGTTGATTATGTTCCATATTTTCACGTTGCAAAGATAATGCCATTTTCCGATACTTACAATCACTTTTTGACGCAAAATGTGGAAAAATAATCCATCTGTGTTGAGTTTGGCATAATATTCGCATAATTATTAGTAAATTTGCAAACAATTTATACGCATATGAAAAAAACACTCCTACTCATTCTTCTGCCTATGCTTGCTGCATCAGGCTTTGCTCAAAGCAAATACGACAAGTACTACACCAATCTGCCTATAGAGATTGAACGCGTAGTGCCCGTTGATTTTCCCAAGAACGCGCTGAACATAGCCCAGTTCGGTGCAGTGCCAGACGGCGAAACTCTATGCACAGAAGCCATAAAGGCAGCTATCGACAGTCTGACCAAACTGGGTGGCGGACACGTGATTATCCCCAAAGGCACATGGAAGACTGGACCTATCGAACTCAAGAGCAACATCGACCTCAATCTCCGCAAGGGAGCTGTGCTCCTCTTCAGCGAGAACAAAGATCTGTATGTTCAACCTGGTGACCCTCGCGACGGTAGCAAAAAATGCTATGCGCTTATTCGTGCCTCCAAATGCGAGAATGTGGGTATCACTGGCAAAGGTGTGATTGACGGTCAAGGCTTCTACTGGCGTCCTATCAAAGAAAAGAAAGTGGTACGCGACGGTGGTCTGCAGGAAGTGTGGGATGCCGCCATACAGATGGGAGGAAAACTGGAAATGGACGACAAGACTTATCATCTCTGGTATCCTTTCAACCTGAACAAAGAACTTGGCATTCCCAATATTGCTGCCACAGCGGAGATTCAGGAGAAGATGCGTCCGCACCTGGTTAACATCACCGACTCGAAGAACGTGGTGGTGGAAGGTGTGACACTGCGCAACAGTCCGAAGTTCCATCTCGTTCCTACCCGCATACAAAACCTTATCATCGAGGATGTGACCATCGATTGTCCGTGGTGGGCTCAGAACGGTGATGCCATGGACCCAGGCAACGTGCAAGTAGCGTTGATAGCCAACTGCCATGTAAGCGCAGGCGATGACGGCATCTGTATGAAAGGCGGTGTGGGCGACAAAGGTGTACAGGCTGGTCCGAACCGCGATTTCCTCATCACCAACGACACCGTTTATCGTGCTCACGGAGGATTCGTCATCGGTTCGGAGTTCTGCGGAGGTATGCAACGTATCATCGTGAAGGACTGCATGTTCGACGGCACTGACATCGGTTGCCGCTTCAAGTCGGCTCCTGGTCGTGGAGGTTGGTGCGAGGATATCTACTGCGTCAACATCGTGATGAAAAACATCCGCGAGTCTGCCATCTTCTTCCAGTCTGGTTATGCCGACCGTTCTGCTGGCGGACGTGGTGCTACCGACACTGACGACAAGACCAAGTTCTATCCCGACTGGAGCAATGTCACCTTTAAAGATATCACGTGCGTGAACCCGTATCAGGCAGTGGATATCACTGGTATGAAGGGCATGCCCGTGCACGACCTGAAGTTCGAGAACGTCAACTTCTACGGCGTAAAAGAGGGCATCTCGATGGATTATGCAGAGAATATCTCCTTCAAGAACTGCACTATCAGCCCTGCCAAGGAGAACACTCTGAAACACACCAAAGGCATTCTCTGGAACGGGAAAGACCTCTAAACAAGAGGCATACTGAAAAACAAGGGGGTTACCGAAAGGCAACTCCCTTATTTGTTTTCTTGAATGTTCGGATTATCAATATAGATTCTTCACAAGGTCGTTGAAGTAGACTTCTATGTTCGTATAATCCTTGTCCAGCGTATACATTGCAGCATCGCCGTATGAAGCGGGGTCAAGTCCGTGGGCTGTCTCCCAGTCGTCAGGCATGCCGTCTCTGTCGGTATCCTTTAGCGCTGTACCCTCATATACGGGCCAACCACCCACGTCGGTCTGCGAGTCGATAATACCGTTCTTCGAACCGTTGCTGCCCGTGTAAGTATAGATGCCTTCTGTCAGTTCGGTCATGATGCGTGCGTCGATATTGTCTCTCACGAGCGAGCATCCTGCCTTTGCAACCACAGTCTGGTATGCATCGTAAGCAGTCTCCTTCTCTATCTCGTTTTGCATGGCGAAGTGCTGTGAGGCTTTTCCTGCACCTGTGCTGGCACCTTTCCAGTTGTCGGCTGTCACATCGTCAGCATCGTACATCTTGTTGCCAGCCAGATAGATTTGCGGAGGAACCACCGCACCCGAGTATCTGGAGAGGCAGTTGTCGCATTTCGTCCAAGGGTCAACCAGACGCGAACGGACAGACGACTTCGTGGCAGGGCCTGGCTTGAAGTAGTTGTTCTCGAAGTTGATGGTACGTGGAGTATTCACGCTCTCGCCTCCGTATGCCGAGTTGCTGCCCCAGTTGTAGACCACGTTGTTGACGAAGTCGATTGGTCCGCGACATTTGCTGTCGACATAATCATGGTCGAAGCGCGGGTTACGCGAGTCATGGTGTGCCAGCAGGTTGTGATGGAAAGAGGCTTCCGTTCCGCCCCATATACCTCCATATCCGTGAGCGTTCTTGCTATGTACGGAGTTTCTCAGACTCTCGCTGATGATGCAATACTGCAGAGTGAAGTTGGTATTGCCATAGCAACTCACGCACTCGTCGGTCGACCAGGAGAAAGAGCAATGGTCGATGATGATGTTCTTTCTGCCACCATCGCAACTCAAGGCATCGCCCTCTATCTTGTTCTCGTCGCCCATACGGAAACGCAGGAAGCGGATTATCACGTTCGAGGTCTTTATCACAACGGGTGCACCAGCAATGCAGATGCCGTCGCCTGGTGCTGTCTGACCTGCCAGAGTGATGGCTCCTTCGGTGATATCCAACTGGCGTTTCAGGTGTATAACACCTGCCACATCGAATACCACGGTCTTTGCTCCAGGAATAGCAAGCACATAGCGCAATGTGCCTGGAACGGTGGCATTGTCTTCAAGCGAGGTGACGTGATAAACCATCGCACCACGACCTCCTGTGGCATACATGCCTCCACCCTGTGCTCCAGGAAAGGCTGGCAATGTATTGGTATCCTCCGAGGGAGGATTGGTGCCTCCGCATGAGAGCATACCTATACATATTACCAACAGATATATCCAATCCTTCATAATCTCAACAGATGATTATCGGATGCATACGGAAATACTAATATCCGTAGTCGTTCCACAATGTGCCGTTGCTGGCATTGATATTTACGTCGAAGATAGGCCAATAGTGACGCATATCCACGTCCACACCTGCCTTGAACAGATAGTAATCCTCTGGGTCAAGATGGTGTGCATCGTCTTTGGTGTAGAAGGGTTTCTTCACCCAACCCATACTCTTGTCGTAGTCCTCGGGAATCTTGTCACCCATACGCAGTCCGTAGAACTTGTCGAACACATACGCATGTCCGCTCTGTGCGAAGGAGTCGTCCTGCTTGTAGGTGAAATAGATGCTGTCCATACGACCTGCGAACTCGCCTGTGCCTGCATCCAGATTGGCAAGACGCTCCATGGTGCTCTCCAACTGCGATTTCAGTTTGCCCCAACGCATCAGGTCGTATTTGCGGATATTCTCGCCACAGAGTTCGAAGGCACGCTCTTTCATCAGATTCTCCATGTTCAGTGGTTTGGAGGTCAGTCCTGCACGCTCGCGAACCTTGTCGAACTGCTCTTGAGCCGACAGACCGTAGAGGTTGCTGGGAGCATTGCCTTCCAACGAACCGATAGCAGCCTCGGCAAACATAAGCAGTACGTCGGCATAGCGGAGCACTGGCATGTCGATGGCATCTTCGTTGGTGTCATATTCGCGACGCATCCATTCTACGCGGTATTTGCCCAGATAGAGCGACGATGCATCCTGCAGTTTCTGATAGAGTTTCTTTTCGGAGGTAGCTGAACCTGGGAAGCAAGAGGGGTCGCTGCTTACACCGCTACCGTTGTCATACTCCCACTGGAACGGGCATACGGTGATATCACGACGGGCGTCACCTTCTTCAAAGTCGAAGATGAAGGTGGGCACAATCTGTATCATAGCCTGCACCTTGGTGTTGTTGTCGTTGCCGCTGCCGTACGATTTGGTGTTCTTCAGCACGCCTGGAGTGTTGGCTGATATCTTCAGTCCTGTAAGGCAGAGAACCTGTCCGCGGACACCGTTGTTGAACGGAATAGCCCAGATGTACTCCGACTGCGAATAGTCGTTCACGTCGGAACAGATGTCCTGGAACACTTCGGCAAACGTATCCTGCAGTTTGCTGTCCTCGCTCTTGATTATCTCGGAGCAAGCCCATACTGCTTCCTGATACAACTCGCGACGTGCATCAGCATCCTTCACGTTGTATTGAACCGAGCAGTCGGTGGTACCACCTTCGGTGAAGGTGTTGGGGCGCAATGCCAGACCTGCGTACATCAAGTCCATTCTTGCAAGCAGACCGTAAGCCAGAGCCTTCGAAGGACGACCAGTGTTGTTGGCTGCTCTGCCAGGACATTGAGGCGACCATGGCATGAGGCGGGCAGCTTCCTTCAGGTCGATGCGCAGTTGCTCGTATATCACGTTGCGGTCAGATTTCTTTATGTAGAGGTCGTTCAGGTCTTTGCCGTCGAACGACTTGAAGCAAGCGGGAACATCGCCCCACAGCTTAATCATCTCCAGATAGCAGAAGGCACGCAGAGTGAGAGCCTCACCAAGCAGATACTGGAACACTTCGTCGGTGGTGTCGGAATACTGGCGGATGCCGTCGATAACC
>JAEEGL010684882.1_pt1 | contig 13934 bp, 10 predicted proteins | sample 9134231 | NCBI WGS metagenome assembly JAEEGL01 (sample SAMN16246548, study PRJNA631951) | gut metagenome | biome: gut microbiome; feature: rumen; material: fiber-attached | host: Bos | place: Iran: Karaj | collected 2018-10
CTCTACAAGCTTATGTAATAGGGAATGTGGAATAGTGGAACCCACAAGTGCATAAGACGAGCGAATTCACCTCGGAGCATTCTCTTGTAATGAGAGACGTTAGTCGCGTTAAGATGTTAGAGCAAATATATTATATTTGAATAAGGATGGCACCACGGAGAAATTCGTTCCTAGTAGGTGCTTTTTATTTATTTTAGGAGGTCTAGCTATGTCCGAAATATTCAATAAAGTCGCTGAACTTAAAGAGAAGATTTTAAGTGAGTTAAATAACGTAAAAGATGAACTTTCACTTAAGTCTTTCCAAGAGACACACATGTCTAAGAAAAGCGCACTTTCTCAACTTATGGGAGAAATCAGAAACTTAGTTGGAGAAGAAAAAACAAAGTTTGGTCAAGCGATGAACGATGCTAGAAATGCAGTTCAAGCCGCATTCCAAGCTAAACAAAAGGAAATTCAAGAAAAGGCTATCGCTGCAAAACTTGAAAGAGAAAAGATTGATATAACTCTTCCTAGCTATAACTACAAATTAGGCGGAATTAACCCATTTTATTTAATCCAAGATGAAATTATTGATACATATGTATCAATGGGATATGAAGTTAAAGAAGGACCAGATGTAGAAACTGATTATTATAACTTTGAAAGAATGAACATTCCTGCAGATCATCCTGCTAGAGAAATGCAAGATTCTTTATACATTAATCCAACTACTCTTTTAAGAACTCATACATCTCCTGAACAAGCTCATGCCATGGATGAAAAAGGCGGAAAACCTTTAATGATGATTTGTCCAGGCAAGACTTATCGTAGAGATGATGATGACGCTACTCACTCACATCAATTTGGACAAGTTGAAGGTTTAGTTGTTGGTAAAGGTATTACAATGGCAAACCTTAAAGCAACATTAGAGCTCTTTGTAAGAAGAATGTTTGGTGAAAAACGTGAAGTAAGATTCCGTGGTTCATACTTCCCATTCACAGAACCATCTGTTGAAGTTGATATTTCCTGTATGAATTGTGGTGGTAAAGGCTGTTCAATGTGTAAAGGTACTGGGTTTATTGAAATTTTAGGTGCTGGTATGGTTCACCCAAATGTTTTGAAGATGTCAGGTTATGATCCATCAGTTTATAGTGGATTCGCCTTTGGCGTTGGTATTGAAAGAGTTGCAATGCTTAGATATGGCATTGATGATATTCGTAAGTTTTATCAAGGTGATGTTCGATTTATCGAACAATTCACTCGTAAATAGTAAAGGAGGTTAAGCAAATGTTAGTTTCATTAAACGAATTAAAGAAATACGTTAATCTCGATGGATTAACCCCTGAAGAAATTGCACATAGATTAACCTTCGCCGGTGTTGAAGTTGAATCTATTAACAAAGTCGCTGAAGCATCAAAACTTGTAATTGGTGAAGTTATCATGTGTGAAAACATGGAAAACTCTGATCATTTACACGTTACTAAAGTAAATGCAGGTGCTAAGTATGGAACACTTGATATTGTTTGTGGTGCTCCTAACTGCAAAAAAGGCCTTAAAGTAATTGTCGCATTAGATGGTTGTGTCCTTAAAGGAGGAACTATTAAAAACGGCATGATTCGTGGCCATGTAAGTAACGGAATGCTTTGTAGCCTAGTTGAACTAGGAGTTGATACAAAGTTCCTTTCTGAAGCTCAACAATCTGGTATTGAAGAACTTCCAAGCGATGCCGAAGTAGGCAACGAAGACGTTTTAGGATATCTTGGCTTAGATGACACAATTTTAGACTTAAAGTTGCTTGCAAATAGACCAGATATGTATTCAGTCTTAAATGCTGCAAAAGAGATTAAAACTTTGTTTGGTAGAGAAGTTAAACTTCCAACATACGAAGTAAAAGAAAACCTTGTTTCTAAATTCCCTGCATCTATTTTAACCGAGAAATGTGCACAATTTTCAGCAAGAGTAGTTAAAAACATTAAAGTTGGTGAGTCTCCAAAATGGATGAAAGATGCCCTTAGATCAAGTGGCATTCGTTCCATTAATAACATTGTTGATATTGGTAACTATGTCATGCTTTTAACAGGACAACCAATTCATATGTATGATATGGACAAGCTTGCAAAGCAAGAACTTGTCGTTAGAGACGATTTAGAGCTCGATTTCGTTGCCTTAGATGAAAAGACCTATAAACTCCAAAAAGGTGATATTTGTATTACCTCAAACGGTAGAGTCATGTGTCTTGGTGGCGTTATGGGTTCACTTGAATGTGCAGTTGATGAAAATACAAAGAATGTAGTGGTGGAAGCTGCTAACTTTGATTATGCTGCAATTAGAAGAACTTCAATTAGACTTAACCTCGTTTCTGATTCATCGCAAAGATTTGTCAAAGGTATTAATCCAAGTCAATGGAAGTATGTTCAAGATATGACAGCAGCTTTACTTAGAGACCTTTGTGGCGCAAAAGAAATTGGTGAAGTTGTCAACGTTCAAAATAAAGAATTTAAGCCAGTTATCATCGAATCAAGCATTGATTATATCAATGGTAGATTAGGTACAGATTTCTCAAAAGAAACAATTGTTGCTTCTTTAGAAGCAGCGTGGCTTAAAGTTGAAGAAAAGAATGGCAAATTAATCTGTGAAGTTCCAGCACATAGAATTGATATTTCAGGTGAAGCAGACCTTGCAGAAGAAGTCATTAGAATTAATGGTTTTGAAAACATTGAATCCAAGCTTCCTGAAATTGAACTTCAACGTGGTGGACTTGAACCAGATCTTGAAAAGAAAAGAGAAGTCCGTTCTTACTTAAGAGGAATTGGAATTGATGAAGTTCTTTGCTACTCCTTAGTTAGAGAAAAAGAAGTTAAACAATTTGCAATTCTTAATAAGGGCGAATCTTATAAGATTCTTAACCCATTAACGGATGAGCATGAATATTTAAGAACAAATATCCTACCTTCATTATTAGGCACACTTTCTTATAACTTAAATCACGGTAATGAGAATGTTGCCATTTTTGAAGTTAGTGATTTATTCACTACTGACGGAAAGAAACATATCCATTTGGCAGTTGCTTGTACCGGAAACGATTTAAGACGTGGTGCAATGGAAGGTGACCCATATAGCTATTATCACCTTAAAGGCGTTTTAGATGGCATTCTTAAAGCATTTAATATTGATGAAAAACGCGTCATTGTCGAAAGATGCAAAGAAGCCGAATTCCACCCAGGTAAATCAGCATTAGTAAAGATTGATGGGAAACCAGCAGCTGTGCTTGGAGAACTCCACCCAACAACCTTAAAAGAACTTGGTTTATCAGGTGAAAATGTTGTAGTTATGGAAGCAGATTTAGGCCTTATTTTTGGCACCAAAACATCTGCTATAAAGATGCAACAAATTAGTAAATATCAAACAGTTAAACGTGACTTCGCATTTGTCTTAACTGATAATGTTACTTCTAAAGAAGTAGTTAATGAAATTTTCAAGGTAAATCGTGAAGTTGTTAAGTCTGTTGAAGTATTCGATGTTTACCATGGTGAACACGTTAGAGAAGGTCACTATTCATTAGCAGTTTCTGTCTCATTAAATGACGCTAATAAGACACTTGGTGAACAAGACATTGTTGCTCTTGAACAAGCCATTATTAAAGCACTTGAGACGAAACTTGGTGCAGAACTTAGAAAATAATGAAAATTGATGTACTAAAACTCCCATATACAAAGGTCGCAGAGCTTTCTGAAGACGTTGTTTTTGATCCAAAAGTTTTTGTATGTCATATTCCACTTGTAAGTGTTGAATCATGCCACGCTGAGCTAAAAGCTCAAAGATTTGAAGAATTCATTTATATTAATCTTTCTATTAAAGCAAACGTAACTCTTCAATGTTCTTATACCTTAAAGAATTTTAAGACAACAGTTGAGGGAAGTGATGAACTTCATTTTGCTCCATCAAAGGACGAAGATGAAGATTGTATTGAATACAATGGAACATCAATCGAAATGGATCAATATATTTTCAATTTATTAAGCGCATCTGTGCCTCTTTCTCCAAAGGCTCCAAACGCTAAAGCTCCTAAATCAGGAAATGGTTATAGAGTTCTTTCGGAAGATGAGTTTTTGAAAGAAAAAGAAGAACACGGAAATTCACAATTTGATGCACTTGAGGATTTAGAGTTTGATGACTAAACATATACCAGTTTTGCTTAACGAAACAATTGAAGGTTTAAATGTAAAACCAGATGGTGTTTATGTTGACCTTACTTTAGGTCGTGGTGGACACTCAAAAGAGGTTTTAAAACGTCTTACAACTGGTCGCCTTATTTCATTTGATAAAGACGAAACAGCGATTGAAGAATCAAAACAAAATTTAGCGGAATTTTCTGCAAAATTTACAGGAATTCACGATGATTTTCGCAATTTTCGCAAAGATTTAGACGATTTAGGAATTGATAAAATTGATGGAATTATGGCCGATTTAGGCGTTTCTTCTCCCCAATTTGATGATGTTTCTAGAGGCTTTTCGTATAAAGATGACGCTAGACTTGATATGAGGATGGATAGACGTCAAAAATTCTCTGCTTATGAGTTAATTAATACCTATTCTTTAACCGAACTTACTCGAGTTTTTAGAGAATATGGAGAGGATAAATTTTCATATCAAATTGCTAAAAAAATTGTGGAAAATCGTGCTAAAAAACCTATCGAAACAACCTCGGAATTAGTAGAGATTATTAAGTCTACGAAACCACAAAAAGAACTGATGAAGAAGGGGCATCCAGCGAAGCAAATTTTCCAAGCAATTCGCATTGAAGTTAATGATGAACTTGGTGCATTAAAAATTGCCTTAAAAGATGCACTTGCCTCACTCAAAATTGGTGGTAGAGCTTGCTTTATTACATTCCATTCACTTGAAGATCGACTCGTTAAAAATGCATTTAATGAGGTGTCCAAAGTTGAAGGAACTAGACACAACGTATTTGCTCTTCCAAGCGAAAAAGATTTACCAGACTTTAAGCTTGTTAATAACAAAGTTATTATTGCAGATGAAAGCGAACTAGAAAACAATCCAAGAAGCAAATCTGCAAAGCTAAGAATTATTGAAAGAGTTAAATAAGTTAATTGATGAATGCCGCATGAATTTGCGGCTTTCTTTTTAATATCCTTGCTATATGAATTTTTAATATATAAAATATATTGGGTACTTATATGGAAAACTATATCAGCGCAATTGAAATCTCTGATACCGAAATTAGACTTGCGGTAGGTTACGTAAGAGAAAACAAAATCAACTTAATTCATGTAGCTCAACGTCCAATTATTGGACTTGTTTCGCATGGAGATATTAATGATTTCCAAACACTTTCATCAATCATCGCATCAATGAAGGAATTCAAAGATGAAACCACTAAGGAAAAAATCACAATTAATGAGGCATCTTTAGTTCTTCCGTCCCTTGGCTTAAATGTTTTCCAAAGTTCAAAGACAACTTTAGTTGTTTCCCCATTCTCACAAATTGCAATAATTGATATTGAAAACGTCATTTCACTTGTTCAAAAAGAAGCAATTCCTAATGGAAGTGAAATTGTTGATATTATTCCTGATGCATTCATTCTTGAGAAGGGTCGTTCTTTCATCAATCCTCCAATTAATGAAAAATCAAATAACATCACAGTTAAGGCAAAAATCCATACTTTACCTGCACATATCGTAAGCGACTATAGACGTGTACTTGAAAAGGCAGGCATTAAGGTACGTAGAATGTGCGTTAACTCATACGCAATTTGTGAGCTCGCGAAATATAGCGAAGATATTCCACAATCATTCATCTTAGTCGATATTGGTGCAGATATTACAAACGTCACATTAATAGGCAATTCAGCCCCATTTGAAACTATTACTTTCCCATCAGGAGCAGCTGCTCTTATTAATAAGGTCGGAGAAAAGTATGGTCTTGCATATGCTGATGCACTCGAATTAATTTCAAAATACGGCTTAGATGAAAGAAAACTTTCTTATAAACCTGTTATCGCAACTACATTTGTGAATGGTTTACAAACTCAACATGACCCAGAAAGTTTAAATATGTTAATTAAAGATTTCTTCTATGAAGAATTCTTCAATAAATTTGATGTCGCATTTGATACTCTTATGAAAGGCTATCCAGATCACGTCAAAAATCTACCTATGGTATTTGCTGGCGGACTTACTAAGATGTTTGGATTTGATGGTCTTGTAAAAGAAAAATTCAAATCAAATGCCTCAATTCACTATCTCGAGCCTACATGTATTGGTGCTCGTGACACTACATATAGCGCAATCATAGGTGCTATATTCGCATCTAGCAAATACAAAGGATCACTTAGTGATACAAGACAAAAAAGCAATCAACTTGAAAGAAGTAAAAACGATAAAGAATAGCAAAGGAGAACGATTATGTACGATGACGGTTTAGATAATTATGAAGCATTTGCCAGAATCATTGTAATTGGTGTCGGTGGTGCCGGGAATAACGCAGTCAACAGAATGATTGATGATAATATATCATCTGTCGAATTTTATGTTGCAAATACAGATCAACAAGCTCTCTCAAGATCTAAAGCTACAAATAGAATTATTTTAGGTCAAGAATCAACTGGTGGTTTAGGAGCTGGTGGAAATCCAGAAATTGGAAGAAAAGCAGCAGAAGAATCAATTGATAAAATTCGTGAAATCGTCTCTGGAGCAAATTTAGTCTTTATCGCAGCAGGTATGGGTGGTGGCACTGGTACAGGCGCAGCACCTGTTATTGCGCAAGCAGCAAAAGAAGCAGGCGCACTTACAGTTGCTATTGTTACACGCCCATTTACATTCGAAGGTAAAAAACGTATTGCAAATTCTGTCGAAGGTTTAAATAACCTTAAGGATGCAGTTGATGCAATCATTATCGTTTCAAACGATAAATTACTTATGGTTAGTGGAACTGCTCCAATCTCTGAAGCATTCGCTGAAAGTGATGGAGTCTTAGCACAAAGTGTTAAAACTGTTACAGATTTAATTCTTTGCCCAGCATTCATTAACCTTGACTTCGCAGATGTCAGAAATACCTTAAAAGATTCTGGTATCTCACTTATTGGATTCGGTATGGGCTCTGGTCCAAACCGCGCTCAAGAAGCAGCAAATAATGCAATTAATTCGCCACTTCTTGAAGCAAGCATCAATGGTGCACAACGCGCTATCTGTGCAGTTACATGTGGACGCGAAGTTTCACTTTACGAAGCACAAGAAACAGTCAATAAGATTATTGAAGCAGCAGGTAATTCTGTGGATATCAAGTTTGGTGTTTCAATTAATGAAGAACTTACAGATCAGATACTTGTATCTGTCATTGCTTCTGACTTTACTGAAGAATTTGACTTTACACATGTTCCAACATATGATCGTCCAGTTCAGGCAAGTCAACAAATGCAACAAACTGAAGAGAGCAAAGCAAGTGAAGATTCACAAGAAAATGCTCACGATGATAAGGATTCATTCCTTCCAAATTTCTTAAAAGATAAAAATCTCTAAGAGATTGATATAACCTAGAAGACAAGTTTACTTAAGCTCTGTTAATAGCGAGTTAGCGATGGTGGAAGGCTAATAAACAACTTAAGATAAATATCACTTCTTTGTAAGGGTTCTGAAACTAAGTAAGAACTCCGGAGGTCTCCGTTATAGACATAATCAAGTGCCCTTACTATGTAAGGGAATTAAGGTGGTACCACGTTAAAGCGTCCTTAAACTGGGATGCTTTTATTTGTAAAAAGGAGTAGATTATGGAACTAAAAACTACATTACTCATGCCAAAAACTAACTTTGAAATGAGAGGTAATCTCAACGTCAAAGAACCTGTTTTAGTGAAAAAATGGCAAGACGAAAACTTATATGAAGAAATGCTCAAAAATAGAGAAGGATGTAAACCTTTCGCATTTCATGATGGTCCTCCATACGCTAATGGAGACATTCACTGTGGTCATATGCTTAACCGTATCCTTAAGGATATGATTGTTAGACAAAAGACAATGCAAGGTTATTATGTCCCATTTATTTTTGGTTTTGATACACATGGTCTTCCAATTGAAAATCAAGTTATTAAATCCGGTGTCAATCGTAAGACAACTCCAACAAGTGAATTTAGACAAAAATGTAGAGAATATGCTTTAACTCAAGTTAAGAGACAACAAGATGAAATTAGACGTCTTGGTGTTATGGGCGATTATGAACATTCCTACAAAACACTTGAAAAACAATTCGAGGCTAACCAAATTGAAGTCTTTGCAACTATGGCTCTTAAAGGCTTAATTTATAAAGGACTCAAACCAGTTTATTGGTCCTGGTCAAGCGAATCTGCTTTAGCAGAAGCTGAAATTGAATATAAAGATGTTAAGAGCTACGCCATCTATGTCGCATTCGATATGATTGATGGAAAAGGTGTTGTGCCAAATGGTTCTAAAGCAGTTATTTGGACCACAACTCCATACTCACTTCCATCTAACTTAGCTATTTCAGTTAACCCAAGATTTAACTATGGTTTATATCACACTGAAAAAGGTGATTTAATCCTTCTTGAAGATACAAGCGCTCAACTTAAAGAAGAACTTGGATTTGAAACTTTTGAATGTCTTAAAACATTTAAAGGTAGAGACTTGGAAGGTTGTAAAGCCAAACATCCTTTCTATGAAAGAGAATCAGTTTTCCTTCTTGGTGACCACGTTACAAATGATTCAGGTACAGGTTTAGTTCATACTGCTCCAGGCCTTGGTGTTGATGACTATAATGTTTGCGCTAAATATGGAATTAAGCCATATTGCCCAATTGATAACTATGGCAGAATGACCGAAGAAACAGGCGAAAGATTAAATGGTCTCTTCTATGAAGAGTCAAATAAAGTCATCCTTGATATGCTTAGAGAAAATAACGCATTACTCAAGGAAGGCGAAATTGTCCACGCTTACCCACATGACTGGAGAACAGGAAAACCAGTTATTTTCCGTAGCACTCCACAATGGTTCTGCTCAATCGGAAAAATTAAAGATGAACTTTTAAGAGAAGTTGAAAATGTTAAATGGATCCCAGAATGGGGTATGGGCAGAATGACCAACATGATTAAAGATCGTAATGACTGGTGTATTTCTAGACAAAGAGTTTGGGGTGTTCCAATTCCAATCATCTACTGTGAAGACGATACTCCAATTATTGAAAAAGAAGTCTTTGATAATATCGTAAAAGTATTCTATGAATACGGAAGTGATATTTGGTATGAAAAAGATGCAGAATTCTTCCTTCCAAAAGGATACAAGAATGCACATTCTCCAAATGGAAAATTCACAAAAGAAAAAGACATTATGGACGTTTGGTTTGACTCTGGTTCATCATTTGATGCTGTTTTAAGAAAACGCCAAGGTTATGACCAATCTGAACTTTATTTAGAAGGTAGTGACCAATATCGTGGTTGGTTTAACTCTTCACTTACAATTTCAACAGCAGTTCAAGGTAAAGCTCCATATAAAGCAATTGTTTCACATGGTTGGGTTTTAGACGAACATGGTGAACAAATGCATAAATCAAAAGGTAATGGTGTTGACCCACTTAAGATGTGTAACATCTTTGGTGCTGATATTTTAAGACTTTGGGTTGCGACTGTTAATTATCAACAAGATGTTAGAATTTCTGAAAACTTACTTAGACAAGTTGCGGACCAATATCGTAAGATTCGTAACACATTCAAGTTCCTCTTAGGTAACTTAAGTGATGGAGAAAATGGTAAGTTTGATCCAAATAAAGATATGGTTAATAAGTTTGAAGAAGTTGATGAATTCATCTTAGCTAAACTTGAAGAAGTCACAAATGATGTTATTGATGCATTTGATAGATATGATTTTGCAAGCGCAATGGCCAAGATTATGGCATTTATGTCAGGTGACCTTTCTAGTTTCTATCTCGATATCGGAAAAGACATCCTTTATTGTGATGGCGTGAACTCACTTAGACGTAGACAAATGCAATCCGTTATTTATAAAGTTACAAGCACACTTATGAGGCTTCTCACACCTGTTCTTCCATTCACTATGGATGAGGTTCACACCAACATGCCAGATTATAATGGAAAGAGTGCTCAATTATTAAATTACCCAGAAAAATCCAGCAATTTTGATGAAAAAACCCTAGAAAAATACGAGGATTTCAAATCTGCACGTGATGCTGTTAATAAGAAACTTGAAGAAGCTCGTAACGCTGGAATCATCGGTTCTAGCCAGGAAGCATTGGTAGTTCTTCCTAACTCATACAAAGAAGTTTTTGGTGAAAAAGCAGTTGAAAAATTACTCATTGTTTCCAAGGTCGAATTCGGAGATGTTAAAGAGATTGAAGCACACCATATTGAGGCTCAAAAATGTCCAAGATGTTGGAACTATGTCGATAAATTCGTCAAGGTTGATGATGAGACAGAAGTCTGTGAAAGATGTGCTCATGTTTTAGGTAAATAAAATGAAAAAGATAGGTGATTTTTTTAAGAAAGCATTTTCCACAGAAAACTTATTAAAGTTTTTTAGGTCTTTCATTTGGTTAATGGTATTAATGTTTATTATTGATATTTTTACTAAGTGGGCTGTTTTAAAACACTATGGAATTATCAATATGGAAAACGGAGTTAGAAGTGACTCTGCTATTGTAATTACCATTATTAAGAATTTCTGTTATATTGGTGGATCTTTAAATAAAGGAATGGCTTTCTCGTTCCTTGATGGCGATGATGGCAAGAGAGTGTTGTTACTTATCATCTCGCTTGTCATGACTGGTGCATTTATTGCTTATTATGTTATTGAATATAAGAAACTTGATACACTTACCAAAGTTGGCTTAGCATTAATGATTTCTGGGGCTTTTGGAAACTTAATTGATAGAGCTTTTTATTGGGAATCAATCACTGGATTTGGTGGTGTTATTGACTGGATTATTTTTAAGTTTGGTAGATGGGAATTTGCAATGTTTAATATTGCAGATGCCTGCTTAGTTGTTGGTATCATCATTATCATGCTTAAGATGGTTCTTGATGAAATCAAAGCTGCTAAAGAAAAGGCTAAAAGAGGCGAATTTAAGTACTCTCCAGAAGAACTTGAAAAGATGAATAAAGAACAAGAAAACAATCACGAAGATGAAGGAAATCAAGGCGAATAAAGAATTAGTAGGACTTCGTCTAGACAAAGCTTTATCCCTTATCTTAGAGGACGTGTCTAGAAGCAAGGTTCAAAGCCATCTCGAAAATGGTCATATTTTAGTGAACCAAAAGAAAGAAAAACCTTCATATAAATTATGTGAAAATGACCTCATCACAATTGAGGATTTTCCAAATGAAGTTTCTGATTTAAATCCAGAAGATATTCCACTTGATATTGTTTATGAAGATGATGATTTAATTGTTGTTAATAAACCTAAAGGTTTAGTTGTCCATCCTGGCGCTGGAAATGAAGAACACACTTTAGCAAATGCACTTAAATTTCATAGCGATAATTTATCAACTTTAAATGGCGAATTTAGACCAGGAATTGTCCATAGAATTGATAAGGATACAGCAGGACTTTTAATCGTTGCAAAAAATGATGCAGCACATGCTTTCTTATCAAATCAACTAGCAGACCATACTTTAGGTAGAAAATACTATGCTTTGGTGCTTGGAGTTATTCCTGAAAATGAAGGAAAAATCATTGCTCCAATTGGTAGAGACCAGAAATTCCGTCAAAAAATGGCGGTGGACTTACTAAGAGGCAAAGAAGCCGAAACAAGTTTTAAAGTCATCGAAAGATTTAAAGAATCTACTTTAGTAGAGTGCGCTCTCAAAACTGGAAGAACTCACCAAATTAGAGTGCATATGGCTTATATTGGTTATCCTGTGATTGGCGACCCAATTTACGGAAAAGGAAACCGTAAGATGTATGATGAGGGACAATTATTGTTCGCTCATGAGATTCACTTTATACATCCAAAAACAAAAAAGGAGATGACTTTCTCAGTCGATCTCCCTGATTACTTCAAGAAAATATTAGAAGAGCTTCGTTAATTCCTTATAATTGGCGAAGTTTTTCTTTACGATTTTATCTAACTCATCAAAACCGTATTTTTCTACGAATTTTTTAGCGAATTCTGTAACTTTTCCAGAAGCTCCATATGGAATGTCAAGACCATATTTCTTACCAATTAGATCCATATGTTGGATAAATGAATAACGAGCAATAATGCTTCCAACCGCTACTGATGGGAAATAAGATTCACCTTTTGTTTTGAATGTAACTCCATAAATGATTTCTTTTTCGCCACTTACATATTTGTAATATTTATCTTCGGAAACGAATTGATCAATTAGGACATTTTTAACTGATGCATGCTTGGATTTGAGATTGAATAAAACGCGATTATGCATCTTTGCTTTCATCTCATTCATATTCATATTTTTATCAACAAGTTCGTTATATTTTTCATTATTTAATGAAAGATTAGAGTATTCGAACTCTTTGATTAAGATTTCTCCAAGCTTTCTGATTTGGTCGTCATTCAAACGTTTAGAGTCATCAATACCTAATTCTTTAAGTCTCTTAATATCGCTTTTCTTAACATAAGCAGCGCAGACACAGATTGGCCCAAAGAAATCACCAGTTCCTACTTCATCTGATCCGATTTGGCTATCTAAGACTTCCCAGCATGCTTTTGTCGGTGCTTTATTTTCTTTTGGTTCTGATGGTGCTGCATTTTTGTCCCAGCGTCTAGCTTCACTTAATGCAAGTTCTCCGATGAAGAAAACTTTAAAAACATCTTCTTTTTTGGATGAATAGACAGTAATTGTTAAGTTATCATTTTGACCAAAAAAGAGGATGTATTGACCCTTATTCTCTTTTTGAATTGAACGATAAAAATTTACGATTTTATCTTTGGTTTCTTTATTAACTTGAATTGTTACTCTTTCGATCATAGTTTAATTTTAGCATACGCAAAATAAATAATAAATTAAAATTGCAAATTTTCTTACAAGAAAATTGATTTCTTAATCTTTCTTTATATTGTTATGTCTTCCTTAACCTCCTTTTGTACAACATTGTGTGGATTAAAAATATCCCTCAATATATGTATCCAGTTTAAAAATGAATTTTTGTTAATTAATTTTTATGATTTACATGGTAAATCACATTTTTGTAGGTGATCAATTATCACATTTTTATGGGCATATTTAATCTACTTGTTAGATATAAGTGTGCTATCATTATTGATATGCTTGATATATACGGCACCCTAGAGATTGATCGAGTTCTACAAGAAGTCGCCACTTTTTCTAAAACCGAAATTGGTATAGCAAAAGTTAAAGCTTTAAGAATGCTATCTGAAGAGGAAGCAAGTAAGGCTTTAAAGCTTCTATCTCAGATGTCAGATTTCACAATGAAGTATGGTGCTGTTCCAATTTTGATATCACATGATTTATCTGAATTTATTGAGACTGCTTTAAAAGGTGGCGTACTTACAGCATTAGATTTAGACCATATTGCAAGTGATGTTTTACTAGCGAACAAACTTCATAATTTCTTCAAGAAAGTCGATAAAGTTTCATCTTTTGAGCTCTATGAGCTCGTTAATAAACTTTATGACATTGGAGAACTTGAAATTAAGATTCATAAAGTTATTGCACCAAATCTAAATATCAAAGACGATGCATCATCAAAACTTAAAGAAATTAGACAAGCCATTCGTAAGAAAGAAATGGATGTTCGTCAAATTGTTTCTCGTCTTATTTCTAGCTATCACGATTACTTAATTGAAGATTCGATGACAATTAGAAATGATCACTATGTTTTACCGGTTGCGACTGTTCACAAAAACAAAGTGCCTGGTGTTATTCATGATATTTCTGATTCAGGTCAAACAACATTTATTGAGCCACAAGCATTGGTGCAACTCGCAAAC
>JAEEGL013964228.1_pt1 | contig 13934 bp, 11 predicted proteins | sample 9134231 | NCBI WGS metagenome assembly JAEEGL01 (sample SAMN16246548, study PRJNA631951) | gut metagenome | biome: gut microbiome; feature: rumen; material: fiber-attached | host: Bos | place: Iran: Karaj | collected 2018-10
ATTGGGACATTTGTTTAACACAAACTCGCTGTGTGTCTGTGAGAAACTCCATGTGCGTTTCATTCAAACGCTGTCGAGGTGCGCGCGGGAGTTGTCTTCAAAACACACACAGTTTGTCTTACACTCGTTGTTGCAGTGTTGCAGTGTTGCAGTTCTCTTAAGGGTATTTCCATACCCTAAAAATACTTCTATATCTATATATTTATATATATATAAATATATAGATATAGATTTGAATTTTGACTTTCGTAGAATCTATTTTGGAACTGCAACACTGCAACACTGCAACACTTTCTTAATGTGTCAACTTTACTTCCCTAGAAAAAGTTCTTGAATGGTCAAGCGTCGCAAGCGCCGAGCGGAATAATTTACGTTTACCCGTTATCGCTTGCATTCTTTCTTTTATTGGTCAGCACCTGCCCCTATAGTTAAATAATGTGTTTTTTTCGGGGGCAATGGGTAGAGTTTCGTAGAAAAGCGCTATCTTTGCGGCGAAAAATCAATGAAATAAGCAGAATTATGATAAAGATTCTCATCAATAAACTCGGTCGTGTCCGCAATGCGGAGATTGAGGTCAAGCCTTTTATGGTGTTCACGGGTGACTCCGGTTTGGGCAAGAGCTACACGGCGTTTCTCGTGGATCACGTGCATCAGTGCTTAGACGGGAAGCGGACAGAAGCGTTTATCCGTGAGCGTCTTCAACTCATCAGTAACGAGAAGAATCCTCGTGTGGACTTCTCGTTCACTCTGGGCGACCTTCGCACGTGGATGGAGAGCGATGTAGAGCGTCATCTGCGTTATCTGACAGGCAATCAGGCTCTTCAGCTGAGCATCGGCTATGAGTTAGGGCAACCTGATGAGATGGCTTTCAGCTTCAGTTTCAGCGAAAACGGTGACCCGAATTACTGTAAACTGACTTTCAATGGCGCGACGAATTCTTATCCCAAGGATTATTTCAACTGGCCAAAACTCTATGCAGAGCTGCTTGCTGGTGAGCTGCGGGTGAGTGTGGCTGAAGGCGTCGGCGTGATGAATTCCGTTCTTCTGCCTCCAGCTCGAGCTGCCTTCATGGGTGCCCGCAATGCGAAGCCCGCCTTCGAGAGCATCGGGATGTACTCTGATTTCATCGCCCTGCTGGACACTTTGCACAGCGCCACGCTCTATGATACCGATGAGGAAGATATCCTGCGCACCGTCAACCTGCTCTGCGAAGGCGACTTGGTCACACGCGAGGGGCAGACTTTCCTTCGCCTGCAAGACGGCCGGACAGAAATTCCCATCAGCGCTGCCGCCTCGTCCTCTAAGGAGTTGGCAGCTTTCTGCCTGCTGATGCTTCGTGCAGAGAAGATTGATGATTATTCCATCCTCTTCGAGGAGCCCGAGGCCCATGTGCATCCCATGAAGCAGAACCGCGTAGCAGATGCCATTGTACGTTGTCGCCGTCGTGGTACACAGTTCCAGATCACCACCCACAGCGACTACCTCCTCAGCCGTCTGAACCAGCTCCTGCGTATAGGAAAGCTCGGACAGACAGACGAAGCCCGCTTCAACGAATTCTGTGAGGCCAACCACCACGATCCCGACCTCTACCTACTGCCTGAGGAAGTCGGTGCTTACTTCTTCCGCGAAGGACCTGGAGGACTTGTCAGCATCGAGTGGCAGGACGCTGCCGACGGCATCCCCTTCACTACTTTCCACGACATCGTGACCCAGCAGGAACGTGTTGATGACCAGATTGAAACGATGATGGAGGGCTGAGGTATGGAGCTGTACGACAAGCTAACGGCACACTACCCAGCCGAACACTTCTCTGTCAGCACGACGCAGACGGTGATAGAGGAAGAGAGTTCATCTGCCAGATTGAGGGCTGTCACGATTTCACATGATGGCACGTCAGTTCTGTTGGTTAGGAAGAGTTTCCTCGAAGCCTTACGAACTGGTGCTTTTCAGGTTGCTGCAATAGCTGCGACTAAGGATAAGATCTGCGATGGTATCATTGCGATTGACGAAAACCAGCATCTCATTTGGTATTTTGAGCTGAAATCCAACTGCAATGCCAACCGCTGTCGCGATGCCCGCCAGCAGATTCTCGCCAGCCAAGAGCGTTTCAAGGCCGTGCTCACTTCTTTGGCAGGAATTGCTGCTGACAGCTATCTTCACACAGGTGTAATCGCCACACCTCCCCAGAAAGTTGAAGATTTGGTCAAGGCTCGCCAACGACGTAATACACTCACCGACGATTCCCATGCCGAACGTTCCCGCTTCTTCAGCGAATTAATGACTGGCTCCGTTCGCGACGAAGAACACAACACTACGTTCTGCCATGTAGTCGGGAGTGAGGTAATTACTCTTCCCACACTAATTGCAAAGATTTTATGAACAAACATTTTACTCTACTCCTGCTTGTCGCTTTGCTATGCAACAGCGGTGTTTGGGCTGCCAGAATTTCTGAACAACAGGCATTGCAGCATGCTGTGAACTTTCTGCAAGGTAAGAACATTAGGCAGTCGGCCGTTCCTCGCCTGCTGAAAAGCAAAGCTCAAATGTCGCAGAAGTGTAATTATTTTGTTTTTAACTCAGAGGAACAAGACTGCGGCTTTGTTATCGTAGCAGCAGACGACCGTGTTCCTGTCATCCTGGGGTACGCTTCCCATGGTACTTTCAACTTGTCAACTGTCCCATGTAATCTGCGATGGTTGCTTGACTACTATGATTCTTGTATCAGTGGTTTGCCAGACGAAAGTGCAGGTGCCGGCTTTCCCTCTAATGCAGCCTCAAGAGCTGACATAGCCCCGTTAATTACTACACAGTGGGGACAAGCCTCGCCATACAACGCCCTATGTCCACAATTCCAAGGTGAAACCTGTGTGACTGGTTATGTAGCTACATCCATGGCGCAGATTATCAACTTTCATCGTTGGCCGCAAGCACAGACATCCAGTATTGATTCATATGTTACTAGCAGATGTCAGATTTCCATGCCTGAGTTGCCACCAACGCAATTTAATTGGGACGCTATGACCGAAACGGAGTCTGCTCGCTTGATGCTCTACTGCGGACAATCTGTGAGAACTGACTATGCTCCTTGGGAATCTGCAGCGTCACCTGATCAGATTGTCACGGCTCTGACTAAAGTTTTCGGTTATAGCAAGGGCACAAGTTTTATCTATCGGGAAGATTACGATGAAGATGAATGGGAGGACATCATTTATCAGGAACTTTGCGAAGGACGTCCTCTGATTTATAATGGAAACAGTGACGAAGAGGCGGCCTCATTCATTATAAGTGGCTACAAAGACCAACTCTTCCATGTGAACTGGGGATGGAATGGAAACTACGATGGATATTACGCTCTGACAGGCTTAGCTCCAAGTAAGGATATGGATTATAGCCCTTACCAGACGGCTGTTGTCGGCATTCAGCCCCCTGCTGGCTCAGTCGATAGCGACCGCGCTAAAGTCGTTGTAAAAGAACTATTTGTCAGTGATAAGGCACTTGTCCGCTCCGATATTAACGAAGACTTCTCGCCTCGGTTCTCAATACGTAGTTCCGTTGTAAGTGATCTCGATTCCGATATGACAATCCAGCTTGGACTTGGCGTCTATAATGCCAATGGCCTCATTAAAGTCCTAGATTTCATGAGCGATACGTTCTGCGATGATGTAGCCTCCGTGTATGATTTTTATATTTGCCTTGATTCCAGCTTGCCAGTAGGAGATTATACGATCAAAGCTATTCATAGATTACAGGATGATGATACCTGGTCTTGTGATGCCGCTTCTAACAATTGTTATATAAAACTGTCTATTAAAAAAGGTCGTGCAGAATTACGAGCAAGACCCAAGGCAGAAATTGCCAGAGGTACTGAAGAATTCGGCATACATACCATTGACGGAATTACCTATTGTCTAGAGTCTCGTTTCTCCAACCTTTACGCATACTTAGTACGTTACAACGAGACTGAGAAATATGCTGGAGACATCTATGTCCCTAATCAAGTCTCCTATGACAATAAGATATTTAATGTAATCGGAATGTATGAACATGAAACTCCTTTTATCGATTGTCCAGAACTGACGTCTCTTTCCGTTGGTGTCTCCGTTTCTGTTTCTAATTGTCCTAAACTGAAAAACCTCGATATCCGTCAAGGTGTAATTGTATTTGGGCAGATTTCTCAGTGCGATGCTTTGGAGACACTCTCATATCCCAAAAGTATGAGTAGCGGTGTTTTACCTGGTCTTTGTAAGAGTTTGAAGAGTTTTACAATCAACAACGATAAGCTTTTTAGAGTAAACACTTCATATAATTCTTGGAAAGATAATATATTGTTATGGGATCATGAAAGGATGCCGGCCTTGACTGACGTGTATTTTAATTCCGATTTCCCAATGGAGTTTATATATGAAAGCGAGGACATGGTGGTCAATCCTAATGTTACCATTCACATTCCCCAAGGCACATTGCCTGTTTATCAGCAGACGCAGTGGAAAGACTGGAATATTCAAGAAGACCTTCCACCTTTATCCCCTTGTGTGAAATGGGACTACTGTGGAAACAACCCGCTTTATGTGAAAGATGCAGCAGGAAGTGGGGGATGGGGCATTTATATTAGCCGTGGAAATAACAATGTAGAGTTTGCGATGTGTGTGCCAGCTCGGCTTATTGAACCATACAAAGGCTGCAAAGTGACGAAGATAGAATTTCATACTCGGCATAATTTATACTCTAATATGATGGAAGACGTGGAATATGTATTCCTAACCAAACCAGGTACGGATTATCTTGCGAAGGAACCTGTAACCACCATTCGTGGTACGTGGAACATCGTGGAGTTACCTAAACCATACGTAATCACAGGGGATACGCTTTTTGTGGGTATTGGTCGTAATGAAATATTGGAGGCATTCTGGGCAGATAAAGACGTAGTGGACGAAGGTTTTTATCTGCGTGTAATGGGTCATGATGATAGTTTTGGAATGGCAGATGAAGTGGGAGTCTGGCAAAAACATGCTGGTGTGAGTGATTGGAATTTCGCATTGCCCATTCGCTTCTATATTGAAGGGGAAAAACTACCCGTAGATTTATGTATAAATCAGGTGTCGTTATCCAATCAGCAACCAGAGCAAGAATCCTCAAAACCCTTCAAGGCACATCCTGTGCCCTCTCGCGAACAGGTGCAGCACTCATCACGACAGTATTTCACCAATGATAAGTATTTTACATTATCTACGGGCAAACCTGCAACTCCCATAGAAACTACCCCTCAGCATATATTGAGACGAGCCTCCGACGGTCATTTTCAACTCCAGGCAGATGTTCGCAGCCGCACCGTTGACCCCATACGCTCGCTCACGTTCAGCTGGAACATCGACAATCATATTCAGGGTAGTCAGAGTTTTGATACCTGTCTGCTACCCAACCACGAGGGCACCTATCTCATCGACCTGCCCACAGGAATCGGGGGGCGCAATCATAAAGTGGTACTTGAAGTCTCAGAAATTAATGGGAAATCTGATGAGATAAAGGCCAACAGCAGCGACACCACTGCCTTTGCCCTTCCTCCCACCACCCGCTTCCCCCGTCGTGTAGTGATGGAAGAAATAACAGCGACCTGGTGTGGCTGGTGTCCTCGTTATATCGCGGCCATTAAGAGGTTTTCGACTCAATATCCTGACAATTTTATCGCCATAAGCATACACGACAATGACATGATGCACCCTATAGGTAATAGCTTTGACCCATTTTACGCCATGTTCAACTCTATCCCTGGTTCTCTGATCAATCGTACTGGGAAATTTGATCCAAATGTGGACTATATACTAGATATGTTCGAAGATGCGAAGGACAATGGTGACGCAACTATTGAAGCTTCGGCTTACTTCGTATCCATAGATAGTTCACGTGTAGCTGTAACCACCCAAACGACTTTTGGCTACAGCGAAAATAATGTCACTGAATATCGCATTGCATACGTCGTGCTGGAAGACCAAGTAGGGCCATATTTGCAGGCTAACAACTATAGCGACCCACAAGGATATAATAGTGAAGGGGATTATTTAGGTGAATGGAGGATCCTTGATAATCAAGTATCTATGACATTCAACGACGTCGCTCGCAGCATTCTTCCTAATTGGGAGGGAGCCTCCGGGTGTGTGCCGAGTATCATCAAAGAAGGCGAAACCTATAGCCACACTTACAAACTGACATTGCCAGAGAACATCCAGCAGAAGAAGAACCTGCGAATCGTCACCCTGCTTATCGACGGCAGCACGGGAGAAATCATGAATGCGGCCCAGACACCTGTCATCTATGATGCCGAGGTGGCTATCGATGAACAGCCTGCGAGCAGGCAACCCTTCAACATCTATAACATTGCTGGTACTGTAGTTCGCAGGCAGGCCACCTCGCTGCAAGGTCTCCGTAAAGGCGTATATGTCATCGATGGAAAAAAGATAGTTGTCCAGTAACGACACTCCCGTTACAGCGCACGTGACCATCAACCAGTCGCAGTCGTCATTTTCATGCCGAAGCGTCTCATTTTGAGGCGCTTCCGTTGTTTTAGGATGTGGATTTCTGTGGGGCGGCATTGCTACTTCTTGATTATCAATCAATTCGAATTTTCCTTGAAAAAAGTAGTGAAAATGTTTGGCGGTTTCATGTGGAAACTGTACCTTTGCAACCGCTAACGATGGTTGAAAACTGTTTCTCAAATGTTAAGTGTTAAGATTCATATAGTTGGGATGACGCACCACGATATTGCTTCGCGGCGCGAGGATTTTGTGCGTACGGCAGTGGGGCGGACGGCGGTGCTGCGACCTGCTCCGATGGGGTATGACGAGCGTACGATGGAAGCGTATGTGGGTGCAGAATGCGTGGGTGTGGTGCCGGTACTGGACCTGACGCTGGCACAGCGGGCATTGGCTGGCAGCGGTGAGGCAGGACGGCTGCGCGGACGCATTGTGGAGGCAGAGCCGTATATGCTGACGGTGGAGTGCCGTGTGGAGGCGCTGGGGGAGCGTACGCCGATGGCCAGCCGTCTGGCGGAATGGGAGTACACGGGGGCGGTGATGGCGCTGCCTTGGACGAGCAAGATGGACTACCTCACGGAGGAACTGGAGCTGCTGCTGGGGCGCGAGGATGTGGCGGCGGAGGAAGCGACGGCACTGCTGGATGCGCTGTGCGAGGTGGTGCGCTTCGACCTCTCGAACGACGGCATCGAGGCGCGTTCGCGCGTGCTGCTTCTGCTGGAGAATCCTGGTGGCAAGGAGCCTGCGGGTGAACTGCCGGCGTGGCGCAAGGAGGCTGCAGCGCGGCTGCGCGAGGTGTCGCGGCGCATGGGCGGCGACCATTGCATGACGGAACTGGCATCGTGGGTGCGCGCTGATCTGGCGACATCGCTGGAGGGGGAGTTGCTGGTGTCGCAGCCGCTGAATATCGATGAGATGACGGAGGCTGCACGGAGGCTGCCGGAGAACCTGTGGGAGCTGTACAGGCAGGACGGCGTGAAGTTCCTGCGTAAGCTCTACGGTATGCGCCCGTCGCGCGAGGAATTGCAGCGGGTGCTCTCGTGCGTGATCTGGTTGGAAGCGCACCTGGTGCGGCTGGCGGACGACAGCATCGAGCTGGGCGAGCTGGCGAGGCGTGTGGTAGCGGAGAAGAACGAGTCGAGGCGCAGTCAGATGATTGACGATATGTTGCACCTGTTCAGTCAGGATGGGCGCTGGGCACCGCACCATGCAGACATCATACGTGCGCTGGCGGCGGAGGACGAGAAGCAGAGGCGCGAACGCGCGAAGAGCCAGATACATGTGGACGGCAACTATGTGGACGTGCACGACAACAATGGGCTGAATATCAATCAAAAATAAGGAATATGGCAGGAAATACGGTTTATGTGAGCGGCAACTATGTGGACGTTCACGACAACGAGGTGGTGAACCTCTCGATCGACAAGGCTGGCGAGGTGCGCGTGGATAAGAACATGGCGGCGGGGGAGACGCAAACCGCAGACGAAGGTGTTGTCCAAGATCAGAACTCCCGCATTCTACATGCCATCGAGGTGATGCAGCAGGAGGGATTATTCCGCTTCAAATACGACTACGCCTGGCTGAAGGTGATCATGGACAGCACGGAAGGACTTCCCTCGTTCCGTTCGGCACAGTCGTTCGTGGATTATCTGAAGGAACTTGGGGTTAAAAATGTTCCCAGCGAGTCGAGCATCAGCCGCTACATGGATTTGGCTCGCGGGCGGCATCCGAACTGGTCTTTCTCAGACACGAAGGATGAGCGCGAATGTCAGCGGCGCAACCTGGTCGCCAGCCGCTTCCTCAGTCTGGTGAGGAAGGGGGCGTAGGCATCTCTGATTTGGCGTAGCGATAGAGGAGGTACTCGATGGCGAAGAAGAGTGCTACGGCTGCTATGGTGATGACCCAGCCCCAGATGCGGAAGGAAAGAGAGCAATAGATATAGTTGCCGTGCAATTGAATATAATTAAGCTATAACTGTTCTGCTTAAGGGAGGCAAATTGAGTGCATCCTCGTCTTCATTGTTGAATAATTTTTTTGATATTTGTGTTTCTTGTTTATCACGTTCATTGTCAATTCGAGTGCTAATGAGGATTTGGATGCTGTCCTGATTGCTCTCGTCTTGGGGAGAACTCGTTTGTACCGCTCTGACATCTATATAATTGGATAGATTTAATATTTCCAGCGTCTTCACGTAGATGAGTCCCACGCAGATGGTGAGGACGAGGAAGACGAGTGTGCGCATCCAGCTGCTGTGGTGGGTGCGGTCTTCTGATTCAGCTGTTGTCTTCCCCCAAAAGAGGAAGGCGAAGATGGCGGGCAGGAAGCGAGGCATAGTTGTAAGAATGATCTGTTTTCGGTGGCAAAGATAGTGATTGTTGTAGAACAAATTGCTATCTTTTGCCGCTTTTTTTATTATCGAGACCCGATTTCTCCGAAGATTGTTCCGAAGAAGCCTCCGAATGCTTCCGAATGGCTCCGAATAACCTCTCGCTCTATTTCATGGCTGGTCAGGAGTCCGTACCTTTGCAGCGTCAAACAAAACGAAAGTGCGTTTGGCGGCGCTCTATGACATGCTGGGTAAACAAACCGCACGGTAGGCCGTGCGAAAAATCAATTAAACAACAGACTTAACCGCGCTTCGCCTGCGTACATGCGTGGGCGAGCGCACAAACATTATTTATATTTTATGATTACTCATTTACAAAAGCCAGCGACGGGTGCGCAGCGCATGACGTCGCTCGAGATTGCCCAAGTGACGGGCAAACCTCACAATGATGTTTTGAAGGCCATCCGCAAGATGGAGGAAGCGTGGAAAAAAGTCACTCAGGGAAATTTTTCCCTCAGTACTTACCAAGATGCTACAGGGCGCTCGTTACCCTGCTATTCTCTCTCGAAAACCGAATGTCTGTACATCGCCACAAAGTTCAACGACGAGGCGCGCGCCAAGCTGGTGTTGCGCTGGGAACAGTTGGAGAAGGAGCGCATAGAACGCGAAGCCGTTCGCAAGCTGCTGGTGACGGATGCCGACGTGCTGAGCGAAGCGGAGAATATCGTGGGCCGCGAACTGAGGCGCAACAACCAGAATGCCGACGGATGCATCACGGCCACCGACATCGCAAAGGCGGTGGGCATGGAAGTGAAGGACCTGAACTCATGGCTCACGGACATGGGGGTGCAGGCCTGGCGCAGGGGGCAGTACAGACTGACTCCGAACTACGAAGGTCGTGGGCTGGCTCAGAACCGACTCTTCGTCTACTACTCGAAGGACGGGAAGCAGAAGGACAGCACCTATCTCGTCTGGACTCCGAAGGGTGCTGAAATGATCTATAAAATGATTAAAAACTGAAATTACAATTATGAAGATTTCTGGTAAAATCACTCAGGTGCTCCCCCTGCAGCAGGGCGTGAGCCAACAGGGCGCCCAGTGGCGCAAGCAATCTATTGTGGTCATGGAGGACGATGCTAACATCGCATTTCCGAATGAGGTGGTGTTCGACCTCTTCAATGACAAGATCCCCGTCGACAAAGAGCTGACCGCAGGACAGCGCGTGGACGTACACTTTGGCATTCGCACTCGCGAATATAACGGACGTGTGTTTAACGACGTAAACGTGGTGAAAATCACAACCATTTGACAATTTCACAAATTTCACCATTTCACTAATTCTGAGTTGGACGGCTGAGTGAGGGAAGAGTACCGGTTTAAATGTCGACAGCTAACTACTTCGCTCCTCCCGAAGACTCAAGCTAAACAACAAAGAATTATGAAAAAGAATAACAAAAAAGAAGACATTAAGACAACGACGCTGAACGCCCTGGTGGCCGTCAGCAAGACAGAGACAGGAATGGATTACGTGCAGGTGATGCCGACAAATCCGCGTGCAGGACTGGTAGAACCGTTTCGCGGCAGGGGCTACGGGCAGCTGCTTTCGAACGGCACCTTCGACTTCGTCCGCAAGAAGCGCATCCGCCGCAAGCCGGTGCTGAAGCTGCCGCACAGCTCGGTATCGTATGGTGAGGACGGCTACGACCGCTTCACGTTCACCCTGCCTTCGGGACAGCGCGAGGAGTTCTGCCGACTGCTGCGCAACGAGGCAACGCTGGCTGGACTGTATGTGGCTGACGATTTAGAATGTGAATAGGCCGATGGTGAATCTGATCTATATGGATGGGAGCGGGCACAAGGTGGCCCGCCCTGTCAAGAACCGCGAGGAATATGTGGCACAGCGCAACGCAGAGGCTAACGTGGAGAACTTCCGTAAGGCTCGCGGCGGCGATGCCAGGGCGAAGGCCCGACTGCTGCAGTACAACTACAACGACCTGCTGCCCGATGGGGTGCTGAAGGGCTGCTGCCATGCTGCATCGACCTTTGCCCACGACATCGACTGCGGCGACGAGCTGGTTTGCAAGGAGACGGCTCAGAAGCTGCTGGCGATGAAGGACGAGATCGGGCTGCTGGAGCTCAGCGTGTCGAGCGGTTGGGGGTTGCACGCCGTCTGTCGCCGTGAGCTCGGGCGAACGATCCTGGAATGTCAGGTGAGGCTTAGCACGCTGACACAGACGGAGATGGACACCTCGGCCCACGACGAGCAGCGGGTGCTCTACACGGGTCCTGCCGATGCGGAGACGCTGCTCTATCTGGACGATGCCCTCTTCGAAGAGGCGCTGTCCGCAGAGGAGGCCGCCGAGGAGTATAAGCGCCTGAAGGTGCGCGAGGCGGGGGGACTGGAAGAGGTGCCTGCGGGGGCGAAGAAGGCGAACAAGCACTATCGCCCTTGGGAAGAGGGTGGGATGTCTGTTGGAAGAAGTAAGGTGGAGGATGTTGCAGTGTTGCAGTGTTGCAGTTCTCAACCAACCTACAACCCTGAGGCGAGGTACAAAGGGGTGCTTTTAAAGGACATCGTTGCGAAGTACTGGGAGCTATTCAACGACGGCAAGGAGCCGGTGGAGGGCGACCGCAATGTGCTGACTTTCGAACTCGCGGTAACTATCAGAAGCATCTGCGGCTACTCGCTGGAAAATTTGTTACAGGTGGTGCCGAACTACTGGGTAGAGAAGGACGCCGACGGGAACCTGCAATGCTCGGAGGAGAACATGGCCGAATGGCGCAAGACCATCGAGAACGCCCTGAAGGAGCCTCGCAAGGGTATGCCTTACAGGTTGAAGCAGGTACTGCAGGCGCTGAAATCGCAGGCGGGCGTGAAGGCTTGTGGCGGTACGCTGACTACGCCCCCGCCAATGCCGAAGAAGCTGCCGCCGCTGATCAAGCTGCTGACAAAGAACGTTCCCGAGTTCTACAAGCCCGCTGTGGCCAGCGCCGTTTTCCCCTCCTTGGGAGTTCATCTGCACGGGGTTAAGTTCCGCTATTGGGACAACGTGGAGCACGAGGCCACATTCATGAATGTCTTGATAGGCCGGCAAAGTATCGGCAAGGGCACCATCAAGAAGCCCATAGAGTACATCATGGAGGACATCCGCCAACGCGACATTCCTAACCGCCAGCGCGAGGCTGAGTGGAAGCAGAAGAACCCGGGGGCGAGGCAGAAGAAAGACCCGCGCCCCACGGACATCTGCATCCAAATGCTCATCGACAACCTGACAGATGCCGTCTTCAACCAGCGCATCGTAGATGCTAATAACAACGGCCAGCGATTCATCTACACGATTGTTGATGAGATTGAAGGTCTGAAGAAGGTGACGTCGAAGGGTACTGTCGATGAGGTGGGTTTGCTCATTCGCAAGGCCTTCGACAACTCCATGGCCGGACAGGAGCGCGTGGGTGCCGACTCGGTATCAGGCATCGCTCCGCTGCGCTGGAACTTCAACGCCTCGACGACCCCGCCGAATGCTCGCAAGTTCTTTGTAAAGATGGTCAATGATGGAACTGTTGGCCGACTGGATATCTCGACAATTATCCGCTCTGCTGACGACGATGATACGGCTCCTATCTTGGGCATCTATGACCACACATTTGCCGCAGAACTCAAGCCCTACATAGACCGTTTGGAGGCTGCTAACGGGCTGATAGATTGTGCGCAAGCGCGGAAGCTGTCGCTCGACATGAAACAGGAGAACAAGGAAGCCGCAAAGCTCTATGAGAGCGAAGCCTACAGCGTATTCTCGTATCGTGCCAATGTGATTGCCTGGTTGAAGGGAATGGTGCTTTATGTGGCCCACGGCAATAAGTGGTCGAAGGAAATTGCGGAGTTTGTGCGTTGGACACAGCAGTATAACCTGTGGTGCAAGATGTTGTACTTCGGTCAACAGCTGGAAAAAGAGCTTCGCGAAGAGGTTGAGATTCAGCGTCAGTCGGGACCTCAGAACTTGCTGGAGCTGCTGCCTGATGAGTTCACAAAAGAACAGTACTACCAGATGCGTCAGCAACAGGGTAAGACGGGCAGTGGCGACGGTACGCTACGCAGTTGGCAGAGTCGTGGATATATTGTCTACGATGAGGTGAGCGGCAGGTTTGGCAAGACGGAGACGTACAAGAAGAAGTTTGGAGGCAAAGTATGATGGAAATCCAAAACACCCAAGAATGCTTCGTGCAGCTCTGGCTACGGCTGGGGCGCACGAGGCGCCTCCTGACCGAACAGCACAAGCGGTTCTGCATCAGGAACTTGCTGCGTTCGTGGTTCGGCCTCCGCGCCACCGAAGACTTCATCTGGGAGGTCGTCCATCGCATAGACCTCGACGATGAGGACGCACCCTGCGGCTACGATGAACTGCCACCGCCCGCGCTCTATCCCCGCAAGCACCGCGAACTGCTGCGCGCCATCGTGTCGGTACGGCTGGGCATCAGCTACTACCGTGTGAACCTCCGTGCCCTCGACGCCGCGTACAGCGTGGCGTATCCGAAGAGTACGGGATTGAATGTGAGTAAGAAAGGTTTAAGAGTTTAAGGTTTAAGAGTTTAGAGTTTAAAGTTCGCAAGTGATGCCTACGGCATCAATTTCCAATGCCCCAGCGGCATAACAATATGATAACAACCTTTAACGCAATGCCCCAGCGGGGCATGACAGAGGTAGCCAGCCATTTTAATGGCTGGTATAAGATGGAAAAAAAATATGCGTGCCTTTAGGTACGCGACATCAAATCCCTGTCGCGTACCTACGGCACGCTATCCATTAACATCATCATTACCAGCCATTGAAATGGCTGGCTACCATTGTCTGATGCCTATGGCATCACTTACGAAACTTAAGGTTTAGAGTTTAAGGTTTAAAGTTTAAAGAAAATGAAATTATCTAAGCATTTTACATTACAGGAGTTCGAGCGGTCGGGAGCGGCCGCCCGGCTCCACATCGACAACAGGGTGCCGGCGGAGCTGGTGCCGAACATCAGACATCTGTGCGAGGAGGTGCTGGAACCGCTGAGGGAGCACTTCGGCGAACCTGTTTATGTCAG
>JAEEGL016007530.1_pt1 | contig 13934 bp, 6 predicted proteins | sample 9134231 | NCBI WGS metagenome assembly JAEEGL01 (sample SAMN16246548, study PRJNA631951) | gut metagenome | biome: gut microbiome; feature: rumen; material: fiber-attached | host: Bos | place: Iran: Karaj | collected 2018-10
GTGCGACTGGGCGAAGCTTACAGGCGCGGACTGGAGCAGGCTTCTGTGCGAGCGTCCCGAGTTCGCGGACATGTGCGACTGGTCAAGTCTGGACGGCGACGACTGGTGCCTGCTTCTGTGCAAGCGTCCCGAGTTCGCGGACAAGTGCGACTGGGCGAAGCTGGACGGCAAGGCCTGGTGCAGGCTTCTGAAGAAGCAGCCGCAATTCGCGGACAGACTGGACGACTACTGGAAGCTGCTCGGCTTCTGGGCGGAAGTGATCAAGGAACAGCCCAGCCTCGCGAGTGTGGCCCGGAAGCTGAAGGCGAAGAGTGACCACGATGGCGGCAGTGACGAGTGACGAGCCGCTGAGCGGCAGTGACGAGCCGCCGATGGCGGCAATGACAAGCCGCTGCGCGGCAATGACGGGCCGCCGATGGCGGCAATGACGAGAGACGAGTGACGAGTGACGAGTGGGCGGAGCAATTCCATAATTGCATAATTCCACACTCCCACAATTCCACAATCCCACAATGGTGAATTGCTTTCGCTTCCGGGTATTGACATTGACATAAGAATGTCGGGCTTGCCGGAGCGCGGGCGGCCCGCCCGCCTGCCTCAAGGCCGTGGCCGAAAGGGTTGGCTTTTTTGCGATGCGCCTCTTCAAGAGGCAATACGGGGCGGACGAGCCGTCCGCGCTCCGGCATCCCCTCCTCGCAGACATGCCTCAGGGGCATGTTGTAAACTCCGATTGGTTCAAGGCTCCGCTAACGTTCCGCCGCCCGGACGATGCCGGGCCGTTTTCTGTAACTCTGCTTATCCATTCCAATCACCTTGCGTCAAATTATACTTCATTTTCGTATTCTATGCAAGAGCATAGTGATTGATTTGGCATTTCAACAGTGAGAGATTTGAAATTATTATAGAGATACATTCTAGATTTTTACAGAGTGACTTTTTGTATCTCCATAGGCGTTTTTGTCACTTTAGATTCCGGCCCTTGTGTGCTACAATAACAATGTGATTACGGAAAGGATGGAGGAATGGCATCTGCATTGAAATTCAGGTTGAACGGCGCGGAGTACGAGGCCGTGCCGGTGAAGCTGGAGCGGAAGAAGCTCTACGGCTGGACGGACCTCGTGGCGACAGACGCCTCGGGCGAGGTGTGCCGGAAGGCGCAGCTCGACCCGGACGGCGAGCTGCTCATTCCGCCGGGGGCCGTCAAGATCGGCATCCTCGACGAGGACGGCGCCTGGGTGGAGCGCTCGGAGCTCGTCGCGGTCGACGCGGACGGACAGGAGCTCCCGATCGTCCCGTCGTCCTTCGGCCAGGCCATCGAGCTTGGCGAGACCGCGACGGACGAGGAGTTCCTCGACCATGTCTGGAAATCCGTCTACCAGCTCGACAACGCCGCGCTCGCCGCCGCGCTCGGCGACGACATCTACCCCTTCGTCTTCAACTACCGTGCCGATGCGAGCCCGGAGGACGGCTACCTGCTCGCCTCCGGCGGCAAGGTCTTCCTCTTCGACGGTGAGAAATCCGACTTCGAGTTCGTCGGGCTGGAGGAGGATGGCACCCTTGACGAGGCTTCGGACGAGGCTGAATCCGAAGACGACGAACTGGACTTCAGCATGATGTGACGGGAGGACGGACATGAAAAAATTCCATCTGGCCAACGAAAAGAGGCGCGACGCCGAAATCGGCTACGAGTCGACGAAGCCGAAGCCGCTCGCCACGTACGTGCTGCGGTCGGGCAAGGCGCATTCCGGCGTGCGGCTCCTCAAGGGCACGTTCGCCACGGAGCTCGACGCTCTGGCGAGGGAGAACGCCGACGTCGCCGCCGCGCTCGAGGCCGGCGACCCGGAAATCGACATGGAGCAGGAGGGCCGCAAGCTCGAGGGACTCGGGAAGGTCTACGTCTCCGCGGACGGGCAGGTCGTCTACACCGTCAAGTTGTCGGAGCACGTCTACGCCCCGGACGGCACGGAGAAGGACGTGCGCCCGCCTGCGGAGACGCCGGCCAACGTCGCGGTCGAGGACATGCCGATCCGCTGCACGGGGAAGCTCTTCCCGAAGGCCGCGGCCCTGAGGAAGTTCGTCTTCGTCCGCAGCTACCAGCTGCACCACGTGAACGGGCTCACCTACGACTTCCTCTTCGAGATCGCGAAGAAGCTCGACGAGGCGAAGGCGATGATGCTCGTGGGCGGCGGCGAGAAGGGTACGGGCCCGCTCGTCTTCTCCAACAACGGCACCGCCTACCGGGGGTTCCTCGAAGGGCGCGTCCAGGGCGAGAAGTACATGCTCATCCTCCGTCTCACCAATCTCGAACTCAAGGAGATCCCCAATGTCTGACATGCTCAAGGACGTCCAGAAGGCGGCAACCGACTACAAGCGCCGCGTGGCGGGGTTGTTCTCGCTCGTCGACGGCGGCAGGGAAATCAGAACGAAGCTGTCGGGCGACGAGTTCTGCGTCACGCGGAAGATCGACGGCGTGATGGCGTACGCCGTCTGCCGCGACGGCGAGGTCATGATGGCCGGGACGGGCGGCCGCGACCTCTCGGCGGTTCCCTGCGCCAAGGCGCTTGCCGCGGCGGTCAAGGCGTACGGCGCCGCGTCGGCGACCGTCGCCGCGGAGCTGTACGCGCCGTCCGAGAAGGGGCGGCCGCGGGTCTTCGACGTGCTGGCCGCGCTCGCCGACCCGAAGAAGGCGGAGTCGCTCCGGCTGGCCCCCTTCGACCTCGTGGAGCTCGACGGCGCGCCCTTTACCGCGCCCTACAAGGCGGTCCACGCCAAGCTCTCCGCGATCTTCACGGACGACGCGGTCCGGCCCGTCGAGATGCGGGTCGCGGCCGACAAGGGCGAGGTGGAGGAAATCTACGGCGAATGGGTCGTCGACGGCGGAGCCGAGGGGCTTGTCGTCCGTTCCGCGCTTCCGGTGGTCTGGAAGATCAAGCCCCGCCACACGGTCGACGCCGCGGTCATCGGATTCACCACTGGCGACCAGGGCGTCCGCGACCTGATGTTCGCCGTCCGCCACGACGACGGCCGGTACCAGTCCTTCTCCGCGACGGGCAACGGGCTGGACGCCGAATCCAGGACGGCGCTGGCGGAAAAGCTGGCGGAGATGGTCGCTGAGTCGTCGTTCGTCCAGACGGACTCGCGCGGCGTCGCGTTCCGGATGGTGCGGCCCGAACTCGTCTTCGAGGTCTCCTTCGGCGACCTTCTTTCGGAGGACTCGCTCGGGATTCCGAAGTGGAATCCGCTCCTGGAGTTCGACGGCGAGGCGTGGAAGCCGTGCGGGCGGACGCCGGGCGTCGCCTCCATCTTCACCGTGATCGAGCGGCCCCGCGAGGACAAGGGCGTGGATCCGGCGGACATCCGCCTCTCGCAGCTTTCGCAGATCTGCCCGTTCGCCGAGCGCAAGGCTCCGCCCGCGCTCCCGAAGTCGACGCTTCTCAGGCGCCGGGTCTTCAAGAAGACGGCGAAGGACAAGGTGATGCTCCAGAAGTTCGTGACGTGGAAGACGAACAAGGAGGCCGACCCGCGCTTCCCCGCGTACGTCTTCCACTACACGGATTTCAGCTCCGGCCGCAAGGACCCGCTCAAGAAGGACATCCGCGTCGCGGCGACGGAGGAGCAGATCGACGCAATCCTCGATTCCTTCATCGCGGAGAACGTGAAGAAGGGATGGGCGGAAGTGTAGCCGCTGCGCGGCAGTGACAAGTGACGAGTGACGAGAGGGAGGAGAACTTCATGACGGAATTCAAGGCAGGCGGCGGCATCCCGTCGCTCAAGGTCAACTGGAGCGACCGGCTTGAGGAGCTGGCCGACAAGATGTTCGACGAATGGACGCACCGCCCTTTTGGCGACCCGTTCGCAAGGACCTGCGTCATCGTGAACGAACCGGCTACGCGGGAGTGGCTCCGCGACCTTTTCCTGCTCCGCGACCATTCCCTGCTCGACCGCGCGCCGGACGGACGGCGCGTTCTCGGCAACCTCGAGTTTCGGCCGATGCCCGAGTTCGTCAACGACTGGCTCGCCGCCATGACGGGCAAAGACGACGTCCGGAACCGCGACCCGGCGGCCCATCCGTATTCCAGGGGTGTGCTGGCCTGGCGGATTGACGCGATCCTCCGCGAGAGGGGAAAAGACTCCGCTTTCCGGCCCCTCGCGGATTACGTGGGGACGGGGCCGACCGCCGGCTTCCGGCGCTTCGACCTGGCCTCGCGGATTGCGCGGCTGTTCGACGACTACCTGGGTTCGCGCCACCCGATGCTCGCGGCCTGGGAGAATCGGTCGACTCTGCTTCCGTCCCGCGATCCGGAGCGCTGGCAGTGCGTGCTCTACCGCCTTCTGGCGGAGGAGGAGCCGGACACCTACGCCAGCGAATACATCCGCGCCCTCGCGCCAAACGCCGACCCGGCCGCGGCGTTCGAGCATGGCTTCCCGCGCTACGCCGCCGTCCACGTCTTCGACGCGGCCGACATCCCCTGGCCGTGGATGGCGATGCTCGACAGGATTTCGACCGTCATGCCGGTGACGGTGTGGACCTTCAACCCGTCCTACGCGTGGTGGATCGAGAATCCGACGAAGAGGCAGGCGTCGCTTGAACGCGCGGCGCTTGCGCTCGGGAAAGAGCCGGACGGGGCCGAGGAGCAGTTCGGGGAACCGGCTCCCGGAATGGCGGATACGGAATCGCCGGAGGAAAGGAAACGCAGACAAACGGACGAGAAGCTGCTGGCGGCGCTCGCCTCCGGCACTCGCGGCCTTCTCGCGCACGAGCTCGACGCGACAGAGGGCGACTGCCGGTGGTTGGGCAACCGGTCGCCGACGTTCCAGACGCTTCGGGAGGTCGCGAAGGAAGTCCACGTCTGCCATTCGCCGCGGCGCGAGCTGGAGGCCGCGCGCGACGCGCTGCACCGATTCTTTGCGGAAAACCGCGATGCCCGCCCCGGCGACGCGTTGGTCCTCTGCGCCGACTGGGAACGCTATTCGCCGCTCGTGGAGGCAGTCTTCGGCAACCGGAAAAACGAGCCGTTCCCGCCCATCGCGGCGTGGGGGGCGATCCAGCAGTCGACGCCGGTCCTGCGGTCTTTCGCCGACCTGCTCGACTTCCGCACGAACCGCTTTGAGGTCACGAAGGTCTTCGCGCTGCTCGGGGTTCCGGAGATCCGGACGAAGCTCGGCCTCGGCGCCGACGGCCTCGAGACGCTCCGCAACATGGTCCGCACGAACAACATCCACTGGGGGCGTGACGCGGCGGATGTCCGCCGCGTTCTAGGCGACGCAGCAGAGGACGTTGCCGACGGTTTCGCTGCGGACGATTCCGACTGCCCCTTCACCTGGCGACGCGGTCTCGACCGATTCATGCTGGACGCGCTTCTCGGACCCGATCTCGCCCAAACGGGAACGGTCCCTGCGGGTGCGCTCGGCGAGCTGCTCCCGCAGGGGAGCGTCGAGGGGGACCGCGCCAAGGCCGTCGTGCGCCTCGCCCGGTTCGTTGAACGTCTCGCGGACCTGCGCACGTTTCTGCGGGAGGCGCACAAGCCCGAAACGTGGCGGACCCGGCTGCTGCAGGCGATTGACGACTTCTACGACGACACGGGGAATGTCGGCGCAATCGTCTCGCTGCGAAAGGCCGTCGACGCCGTGGCCGACGCGGCGGCGCACGGGCGGGCGGACGAGCCGGTCCCGGGCGAGGTCTTCTGCGCCGCCGTGCTCGCCGCCGTCAAGGAAGGCTCGCACCGGCTCTCGTCCGCCGGCGACGCCGTCCGCTTCGCACCGCTCACGCCCGGCACGGCCGTAAAGGCGCGCTTCGTCTGGATCTGCGGGCTCAACGACGGAACGTTCCCGCGCAACGGCGTCCGGCCATCCTTCGACCTTGTCGCCCGCCGCCCGACGATGTACGACGTCTCCGACCGCGAGACCGACGGTCTGGCGCTGCTCAAGGCCGCGCTCGGCGCCCGCGACAGGCTATGCCTGAGCTACATCGGCCGCGACATCCGCACCAACAGTGAGCTTCCCGCTGCGGTCCCCCTGATCGACCTCGTCGAGTGGTTCGAGGCGTCGGGGCTCCCGTTCAGGCGATACGACCATCCGCTCCAGACGTTCAGCCCCCGGTATTTCCTGCCCCCGGACAATCCGAAGGACGCCCTGCCGCCCAGTTATTCGGCCGTCAACCGTGCCGCTGCCGAGTCGCTCGCCGGCCGCGTGGACGGCGGCGAGGACCCTTCCGACTTCGCGGTCGTCCCGTTCCCGCCCGCCGAACCCGGTGAGACGACGATCATCGACCTGGACGATCTTGCAGCCTTCTGTTCGCGTCCCAACTGGTTCCTGACGAAATACCGGCTTCAAATCCCCGCCGGGGACGACGCCAAGTACGGGCTTCTGGAGGACGACGACGAGCTCGAGGCGGAGCTCCCGAAGGACTTGGGGTACCGAGTCCTCGTGCGCGGGGCCGATGCCGTGCCCGACATCGCCGCGAGGGCGCGCGAACTGGCCGAATCCGGCATTTCGCTCCCGGCGGACAAGCTGCGCGCCGCCATCGAGGGCAAAATCCAGTCCACGGAAAAGTACCGCCAGCGTCAGATCACCTACAAAAAGGACGAATCCATCGGATTCCAGTGCGTCGGCGTGGCGGCTGCGGCGGCGCTGGCCCGGTGGGAGGATTCTGCCGCCGTCCTTCCGTTCCATGTCAATCTGAAGGTCGACGGGCGCGACGTCGTCGTCAACGGCGTCCGCCGCACCATTGACCTCGATGTCTCGCCGAGTGGGAAGATGGAGCATGCGTTCGTGTTCTCCGACCATTCCGAGATCTACGACTCGACAAAAATCAACGCCTGGGTCCGTCATCTGGCCGGCCACGCCGCAGGCGCCTTCTTCGTGACGGCAATTCTTTGTGCCAAAGACGGCCCCCTCAGAACTTATCGGCCGGTTCCGCAGGAGGAGGCCCAGGAACTTCTGAAGGGAATCGTGGCAGAGGCCATGAAGAAGACGAAGCTCGACATCCGCGCCGCTTCGGGCAAGGACGACAAGCCGTCGCCCGAAATGGCCGCAGCCATCGGCGATTACGACGGCAGAATCGTCTCGACCCACGCCGGCCAGTCCGGTCCGAAGAAGAAAAAGGGAACGCCATGACAACGATTTTCAACGAACAGATTTACGATCCCGCCTTCTCACTCGACGGGCCGCACCTCGTGGCGGCGTCGGCGGGCACGGGCAAGACCTACAACATCCAGAACGTCTGCGCCCGCCTCGTGATGGAACGGAAGGACTTGCGCGTTCCGGAAATCCAGGTGATGACCTTCACGGATGCCGCCACGAAGGAGTTGCACGACCGCGTCCGCAAGGTCTTCGCGAACCTGTCCCTCCTTTTCGCCGGACGGGAGGACGAAATCCTCGACAAAAAGGGGCGAAAGGACGTTCGGGAAATCGAACGGCTGGCGAAGCTCCGCGAGTGCGCCCGGAGAAAAGGAGTCGCGGACCGCATCGCGCGGGGCCGCGTGGAGCGGGCGCTCCAGGAATTCGACCTTGCCGCCATCTCGACCATCCACGGCTTCTGCAACCGCGCGATGAAGCGCTTTGCCTTCGAAACCGGAGCCGCGTTCCAAGCCGAGCTGCGCGACAACAAGGCGGCCGACCTCCGTCGCAGGACGCGCGACTGGTGGCGTACACATCATGGGGACGGGGCCGGGGACGAATTTCCGGCGCTCGTCGACCTGCAGGATGCCGTGACCAAGCTCGGCGGGAAGTCCGAGTATATCGTGGACGACGCCGACGCGACGCTTGCCGCCGCGAAGGAGATCGTCGGCCGCTACGAGGCCGACCGGCCGACGCGCGAGACGCAGACATTCGACGACCTGCTCCGCGCCGTTCGCGACGCCTTGCGCCACAAGACGCTCGGCCCGATCTTCGCGGAACGCCTCCGCGGCGATCTCAAGGCCGTCGTCGTGGACGAGTTCCAGGACACCGACCCCGCCCAGTACGAGATTATCCGCCAGATCTTCCTCGACGTCCCGACTGGAACGCCGCAGCCTCCGCTCTTCTTCGTCGGGGACCCCAAACAGGCCATCTACTCCTTCCGCGGCGGCGACATCTACACCTACCGCAAAGCCGCAGAGCGGGACGATGTGAGGGCGAACGCCTCGCGGCTCGACAGAAACTTCCGCTCGACGCCCCGCCTCCTGGATGCCGTGAACGCGCTTTTCCGGGATCCGGACGGCGGCGGGTTCACCTTCGGGGACAAGACCATCGGCTACCCCGAGGACTTGAAGGCAGCCGAGGGGGAGGACGAGAGGATTCCCGGGCTGCTCGTCAAGGGGAAGGAGGATACTCATCCCTTCCGGATTGTGGAGTTCCAGGGCAAGCCAAGGGACGTTCTTCACCTGGTCGTGGCGGACGCCGTCGTGGACGTTCTGAACGAGCAAAAGGGCGTTCTCACCCCCAAGGACGTCGCCATCCTCGTCCCCGTGCACAAGACCGGGCGGGCCATCCGGGACGAGCTTCGCAAGAGGGGCGTTCCGGTTGTCCTGCAGAAGGCCGGCAACGTGTTCGCCGGAGACACGGCGAAGGACTTCCGCAAGGTGCTGCTGGCCATGGCCGGCATCGGAGGGCGCAGGCAGATCCGCGCAGCCCTCGCCACGCCGTTCTTCGACTTCGCGGAAACGGAATTCCCCGCCGAGGGTGACCCCGTGTTCGCCGACATGGTCGGCGCGTTCGCGAAGTGGAACGGCGTGTGGCGCAAAAAGGGCTTCGCCGCCGCCTTCGCCGCGCTTGAATCGCACGGTCGATGCCGGCTTCGCCCCCGTTTCGCGAAGATGGCGGACGGCGAACGCCGTCTGGCGGACATCTTCCAGATCGTCGATCTGGCGGGCGCGGCCGTCCGTGAACGGGGACCCGCGCCGGAGGTCCTCGTCGACTGGCTGACCGAGCGGATCAATCTCGCCGGCGACGAGAAGGCCGACGAGCAATGGGGCAAGGAAAAGGACAAGAACAAAGCTCCCGAAGCTGATTCCGACGAGTTCGCGCGCGAACTGGAAAGTGAGAGCGACGCCGTCAAAATCATGACGCTCCACGTCTCGAAGGGGCTGGAGTTTCCCGTGACCGTCGTTCCGGCGGGAACCGCCTTTTCCGCCTCGTCGCCCTATTTCCACCATGACGACGAAGGGGACCTGCACGTTTCTGCGGATTCCGCCGACGCCGCCCCCGCGCAGGCGGAAGAGAATGCGGAGCAGACCCGAAGGCTTTACGTCGCGTTCACGCGCGCCACGAAGCGGACGATCGTCGTGACGCCGCCGCCGGCCGAGGGTTCTTCCCTGGCCCAACTTCTGGCCAACGCCGCTGCGCGTAATGCCGGCCCGGACAATCCACCCGACTCGCCAATCCTGTGGACGGAGTGGAAGCCGCCGGCGGCGGAGGCGCAGCCTGCGGCCTATGTGGCGGAGAAGCCCCCTCTCGGACAGCTCTCCGACGCGGCCTCCCCCCGCAGCTATGACTGGTTCTTCCAGCCAGTGAAGGGAAGCTATTCGTCCCTGATTCCGAAGAATAAAGGCAAGGACGACGAATCCGAAGATGACGACGAATCCAACGAGGACTCCGAATCCACCGAAGACCAGACCGCAGACGACCCCGATTACGACGCCGCGGACGCGGACGACGTCGGCACCCCATCGACGGCCCCGTCGCCAGACGGGGTGGAGGAGAATCCGATCTTCGGCTTCAGAGGCGGCGACAAGATCGGAACCTGCTGGCACGACATCCTCGAAAAGGTCTCCTTCGACGCCAACGATGCCGACATCAAGGAGGCGACGCGGCGTTCGCTCCGCCTCCACGGGCTTGCGAACCGGGAGCCCGATGCATTCGAAAAGGACGTCGGAACTGTCGCTGGGATGGTTCGGAAGACCTTGGACTGGCCGCTCGCTTCTCCCGTGGGCGACACCTTTTTCCTCCGCGATGTGGGATGGTCCGACCGCTTCAGCGAATGGGAGTTTCACTTCCCGTCCCGGACCGCGGAAGTGGCCTCGACGACCGTCCTTGCGCAGATTCTCTGCGAGGAATGGGCGGGCGACAAGAACAAGGAGCGCTTCCTGGACGCCGCAGCCGTCTGGCGCCGCCCGATTCCAAAGGGTTTCCTCAAGGGCTATCTCGACCTGCTCTTCCGGCACGACGGCTTCTACTATGTCGTGGACTGGAAGTCGAACCGTCTTGAGGGACACGCCGCCGATTTCAATGAAGAGGGTGTCCAGGAAGAAATGGCAAAGCACCACTACTTCCTCCAGTATCTGCTCTACTCGGCCGTCCTGCACAAGTTCCTCAGGGAGACGATGGGGCCGGCCTACTCGTGGGAGAAGAACTTTGGCGGCGTCTTCTACTACTTCCTGCGGGGTGTCGCCGCCGGGGCGGAGGCCCCCGTATTCCATGACCGCCCGTCTGAAAGACTGCTCGACCGCCTGTGCCAGGCGCTTGGATTGGAGGACCGTTGAAATGAAGGAAGCGGTTTATGACTTCATTCGCCGAATGGCAGGCGAAAACGAGCGCGCCGAGAAAGTGGCGAAGCTGTGCGCCGAGACCGTCGGCGGCCTGGAGGAGGGCGACGTCTGCCTTCCGCTCGACGAAGAGCGGCATCGGCTCCTCAAGGGCGTTCCGGATGTCGCGTTCTTCGCGGAGGAGAACACGCAACCCGATTCCGTCCGGACGCCGTTCGTCGTCGCCGGAGGCCTGCTCTACACGCGGCGGAACTGGGTCTATGAGCGGCGCGTCCGCGACTGGGTCGCTGGTCGCGTCGCCGAAAAGCGTACGGACGAGGTCACGGAACTCCCGGACGACCCCTTCTACGCCAAGCTCAACGACGAGCAGCGCGCCGCCGTGACCGCGATGTGCAATGCCAGCTTCTCGATTCTCACCGGCGGACCCGGAACCGGCAAGACGTTCACGATCGCGCGGGCCGTCAAGTTCATCAATGACCGCAAGCCGGATTCCCGGCTGGGGCTCGCCGCGCCGACCGGCAAGGCCAAGGCCCGCATGATGGACTCCCTGGGCGACGTCATCAAGGACCTGAATATCGATATCGCCCCGGCCACGACCATCCATTCCCTGCTGAGGCCGAACTACGACTTCGTCACCTTCAGGCACAATCGCGAGAACCCTCTCCCCTTCGACTGGCTCATCGTGGACGAGGCGAGCATGATCGGTCTGCCGCTGATGGCGAAGCTCGTGGACGCCATCCCCGACTCCTGCCGGCTCACCCTCGTCGGCGACCCCGACCAGCTCGCCTCGGTCGAGCGGGGCCGTGTCTTCGGCGACCTCTGCCGTTTCCCAGACGTCTCAATCTCCCGCCTTGTGAAGAGCGAGCGGTTCCCGTCCGACGGCATCATCGCACAGCTCGCCGACGCGGTGAACGGGAAAGGCGAAAAGCAACCGAAGGATGCGCTCTCGCTCCTCAAGGGAGGGGCGAAGGAGGTTGTCTACGCCGACCTCTCTGGGTTGGCCAAAGAGGGCGCCTTCGACCCCGAGAAATGGCCCGGTTTCGCAAAGGCCGTTGACCGGGGTTTCGCAGCCTTCGCCGCAAGTTTCAAGTTCAAGATTTCTCCTGAAGACAGGGGAAAACCGGACAAGCCGCAGACCCCGGTCGAGGAGGCGCTCGCCCACCTGGAGGACTTCCGCGTTCTCTGCGCCCTGCGCCATGGCCCCTTCGGGTCGGAGCGGATCGCCCGGTGGATCAGGAAACGGCTGGGGAAAAACTATCCGAAAGGCTGTCCGACACCGCTCATGATCACCCAGAACGACAAAACTCTGGAGGTCGAGAATGGCGACGTCGGCGTCGTGATGCCGGACAATCCCAAGGTCCTTCATCTACCTGGGGGGAAAACCGTCCGGCTGGAGCTTCTGCCCGGGACGGAACTCGCCTTCGCCTCGACCGTGCACAAGGCCCAGGGGTCTGATTTCAAGAACGTGGCGATCGTTCTCCCGCCGAACCCCGTCAAGCCAAAGACTGCGACGGACGGAAAGCCGGAAGAGGAAAAGCCGGAGGCCAACTCCTTCAAGCTCCTCACCCGCGAAATCCTCTACACCGCCATCACGAGAACAAAGGGGAACGTCCACCTCTGGGCGTCCGACGATGCCATCCGCCACTGCGCGGAAACCCCCATCCGGCGCGTCTCCGGCCTGGTTAGCCGCTAGCCGCTGCGCGGCAGTGACGAGCCGCTGCGCGGCAGTGACGAGTGACAAGTGACGAGTTGCTCCACACCAACGACTAACCACTAACGACTAACCACTCATTTTTCTTGGAATAAACCCCGTTTGCAACCTCAAATTCGGCCCCCCCTGTGGTATAATATTATAGTGGACGGTGGCCCGCCCGCTGTGATGTATTAATTGAAGCATTAATTGCAAGGAGAACGACAATGAACGAGAAACAGGAACAGAAGACTTTGAGCGGCAGGGAATGGGTTGCCCGTCTGATCAACGACCCGTCGCTGGCCGACCAGTGCGACTGGTCGAAGTTTTACGGCAATGACTGGGCCGAGCTTCTTTCCGCGCAACCCCGGTTCGCGGACAAGTGCGACTGGAGAAACCTCGATGGCTACAACTGGGTCCGGCTGCTTCTGGCGCAGCCGCAGTTCGCGGACAGATGCGACTGGCGGAAGCTTGGCGGCCGCAACTGGGCGTCCCTCCTTTTGGAGCAACCCGGTTTCGCGGACGAGTGCGACTGGAACAAGCTTGGCAACGCCGACTGGGCCTCGCTTCTCTCCGCCCGTCCCGAGTTCGCCGACAACTGCGACCGCCACAGCCTGTCCGTCTGGAGCTGGGCCAGGATTCTAGCGGAGCAACCGCAGTTCGCCGATCTCTGCGACTGGGGCAAGCTGAACGAATGGTTGAATACGGCGGAGTGGCGCTCCATTTGGGAAGGCCTTCTCTCCGCGCAGCCGCAGTTCGCCGACAAGTGCGACTGGACAAAGTTCACCGGGGATGAACTGGCGAAGATCCTTCTCGAACGCCCGGACTTCTTCCCCCTCTGCGACCGCCGCATCCTCACCGGCGGCAACTGGGCCTGTCTAATCGCGCAACACCCGGAATTCGGCGCCGACTGCAACTGGAAAAAGCTAACCGGACGCAACTGGACCCGGTTGCTCCTGTCGCAGCCGCGATTCGCGGACAAATGCGCCTGGGGAAAGCTCGACGGCGAAGACTGGTCGAAGCTTCTTGCGGCGCAGCCGCAGTTCGCCGACAAGTGCGACTGGCGGAAACTTGACTGGAAGCGACATCACTGGCCTGTCCTGCTCGAGGCTCAGCCACAGTTCGCCGACAAATGCGACTGGTCCAGGCTGGACGGCGAGGACTGGGCGCTCCTCGTCGCTCTGCACCCCGAATACGCCGACCGGTGCGTCTGGTCCAAACTGGACGAGCGGCATTTGTTCATTGTTTTCGCCGCCAGGCCGGACATTCGCATCGATCCCGCACGACTTGACGCGGCCACATCCTCCAGGATTGCGGCTGCCAGGCACTTGCCAAAGGCCGCCAGGCCGGTCTGGAGGGGAAAGCCCGGCGCCGTCGGCAAAAACGCCGACTACGCGGAGCCCGACGACGAATACACCATTGAATGCCGTTGGGCCGATAAGCTCGCCCTCTTTCCCTGGCGCGCCTTCGAATGCGACTGGTCGCGTTTGAGTGGTTATGACCTGATGTACATCCTTCAGCGGCAGCCATGTCTCGCCGGCTTCTGCGACTGGTCGAAGCTCTCCGGCAGCAACTGGGCAGGGCTGCTCTCCAGCCAGCCGCAGTTCGCGGCCAAATGCGCCTGGAGAAAGCTCGACGGATACGCCTGGTCCGAGCTTCTCTCCGCGCAGCCGCAGTTCGCCGACCGGTGCGACTGGGCCGCCTTGAACGACCTGAATTGGGCCACCCTTCTCGAAAAACAGCCGCAGTTTGCGGACCGGCGGGCCGCTGTAAATGTGCCA
>JAEEGL016107214.1_pt1 | contig 13934 bp, 9 predicted proteins | sample 9134231 | NCBI WGS metagenome assembly JAEEGL01 (sample SAMN16246548, study PRJNA631951) | gut metagenome | biome: gut microbiome; feature: rumen; material: fiber-attached | host: Bos | place: Iran: Karaj | collected 2018-10
AAGCACGTCGCCGACAGCCTGCGCGCGCAGTAGTACGCGCCGAACGCCGTGGCTGCCACGCACAGGACGAGCAGGCATTTGTAGGCCGCGACGATTCCGAGACCGCACTTCATCAGCAACACGGCTGGATACAGGAAGAAATCCGGGTAGAACAGTCCAGACGCATACCCGTAGCCGGCAAGAGCCTCGTGATTGATCATGGACGGGAACTCGCCCAAGCTGAAATTCACGTCCATGGCGTGGAGGCGAGACAGATGGTAATAGAGATCGTGTCCGTTGGGAAGGCCCGGCATGAGAAGCGGAATGAGGCCCACCAGAAGCAAGCCGCCCAAAAAGAGCGGATAGAACCGGCGTTCCCCATACCTTTCGCGCAGAGACTCGAAGCGCGAGGATACCCAGTCGACAATGTTCATCGGTCTTCTTCCTTTTCCTGCCGCCACGTACGATCGCTAATAATCACGCGAGGACGATGTTTCGTTTCAAGGTAGATCTTCCCCACATACTCACCGATGACACCCAGAGAAACAAGCTGAATACCGCCGAGGAAGCAAACGCAGAGGACCTCGCTCGTCCAGCCGGGGACGACAGCCCCACGCACCCACGAGACAAAGCTCCACACCGCCATGAGAAACGTGAGGAACGAGACGAAAATGCCGAAGAGCGTAATGAGCCGGATGGGTTTGACGGAAAGCGACGTGATGCCGTCCATCGCAAACCCCAGCATCTTCAGGAACGGGTAGTGACTTTCTCCGGCGAGCCGTTCCTTTCGCGCGTAGAACACCTTGGACGACTTGAAGCCGACGAGCGGAATCATGCCGCGCAGATAAAGGTTCGTCTCGCCGTATTCGGCAAGCGCGTCAAGGACCCGCGCCGAGAGAAGCCTGTAGTCCGCATGATTGGATATCACCTCCACGCCCATCGCCGCCTGAATGCGGTAGAAGCTTTCCGCCGTGAATCGCTTGAAGAACGTGTCGGACGAACGGTCGTTGCGCACGCCGTAGACGACGTCCGCGCCTTTCACATATTCGTCCACCATCTCCGTCATGGCGTGCACGTCGTCCTGCCCGTCACAGTCGATCGTCACGGTCGCGTCGCAACCGAGCTCCCGCGCCTCCATCAAGCCGGCCCACAGGGCGCACTGGTGCCCCCTGTTGCGGCTCTGACGGATTCCGCAGAAGCGATCATCGCGTTTTGCAAGGTCTGAAATGACCTGCCACGTCGCGTCCGAGCTGCCGTCGTCGACGAAAAGGACCCGGCTTTCGGGCGAGACACGCCCGGATTCGATCAACCCCCTCAACTCGTCCGCGAACAGGGGACTTGAGACGGGCAACGTCGTTTCCTCGTTGTAGCAAGGTATGACGACTATCAGTTTAGGTGCAGTCTTTGCCATGCGTTTTTCCGGTTGGCAAAGATTATACCAAATCACGAACGTTTCGGTAGTCGCCTGCCAATATATGCTATAATTTTCTCATGAAATCAGCCGAGCCATCGAAGCAGACCATCTCGCCCGAATTAAGCGACAAGCTCACCGTCGTGTCTTTCATCAGCGCATGTTTCGTCGTGGTCCTGCACGCCTACGAGAAATCGCTTGCCGCCGGGACGGGACTAACGGCTTGGATCGTCACGTTCGTCGGCTGGACCTTGCCGACATTCGCGGTCCCGATCTTCTTCGTGATCTCAGGGTATCTGCTGGGAGTAAAGTCCGAGAATGGCACGAAAGTCGGCTGGTACGCGCACGCGTTGCGAAAGCGGGCGAAGACTCTTCTCGTCCCCTATCTGATCTGGTGCACGGTCTATGTACTGACCGTCGTGCCGTTCGCGATGCTCGGCAATCATCTGGCTGGACGCAGCCTTGTGCAGAACACGCACTTGCACGAACCGGTACTCTCGTGGTGGAACCTGCTGTGCATATATGGCGCGGACATGTCTGGTTTTCCCGCCAACGGCGTGCTGTGGTACGTCAGGAACCTCATGCTTCTCGTCTTGATTGCCCCGCCTCTTTTCCGCTTGATGTCAAACCGTTGGGCGGGAGGCGGAGTGCTGTTCGCATCCGGAATGCTGTTCTTCCTGCACGACTGGATGCCGGCCTCGTGCTGGCAGTTCTTCGAGACAGGATTCAGCCTCCGGGGTTTCTTCTACTTTGTACTGGGCCTGCACCTCGCCGCCCATCCCGTCGAAAGCACGTCATTCCGCCGCCTGCGACTGCTCGTTCCGGCAGCTTGGATAGGGCTCGCCCTGCTGTTCACCTACTTTCGACTGAACCCTGACGGGATCCCCCTTGCATGGCAACGGCTCTTGGCGAAGGCCATCAATCTCCTTGGCGTCGGCGCCATCTGGATTCTCTATGACCTCATTCCTGTCACGCGCAGTCTCGCCCGCCGTTCGTTCGCCAGCGATTCGTTCTTCCTCTATGCCGCTCATCTCGGCATCATTCTCACAGTCCTGTGCGCCAAGTCCGAGGACATCCTGTCCTCACGCCTGCACATTCCCGCGCTCGGCATATTCGCCTTGAGATTCCTCGTGCCGATTCTCCTGTCGCTCACGATGGCGGAGTTGCTGAAACGGCATTGCCCACGCGCATACGCCATGCTGACTGGCGGACGGTAGGCCTGCCTATTCGGCACGCCGCCGGCGCAGCCGGCTGAACATTGACGTGACCTCGCCGCGAAACGCCACGAGCATCAGTCCCCCCGAGACGACTGCCGCGACGGCACCTTTCGCAGCCAAGCCTCCTAGCCCTGTCAGCGGAACGAGCGCGGCTGTCCACCAGGAGACTCCGCACAGCACAAGCGCGAGGAACGCCAAGCGCGCATGCGTCAGCCAGTAGATCCGCGCCTGCTTTCCGTTAAAGAAATGCGTAAACACGACGTGCGTCTCCCACGGGATCTGGACGGCAACGTAGCTGACGATCGTCGAAAAGATCACGCCATCGAGCTTGTAGGCGTCGGGGAGGATGATAACCAACGTCAGATTGAGCGCAAGGTTCACCACGCCCGCGACAATGGGTTTCCAGCGGTCCTGCTTCCAAAGAGCGGCGGCGGTTTTGAACGACAGAAGGATCTGACGCGACTGGTTGACATAGAAATAGAGAACCATCAGCACGGGCGTGAGGGCATGCCGAACCAGCGTCGCGTCGCCCTTGGTCCATACGGAGATGAACGGCTGGTAGAGCGCAATCATCATCGCGGAGCTCCACAGGATGCACGCCTGCGTCAGACGCCCCATCTTCATGAACAGCCGGAAGTTCTCGTCTTTCGACTCGGTGTGGATCTTGTTGCCGAACCCGCCGATCACCGATCCGTAGATCACGCCGATCAAGCCCGCGACGGACGTGACGACGTAGTAGTAGTTGCCGTAGGCGGCGACGGCAACGAGACCAAGGAAAGCCGAGATGACGATGTTGTCGAACGAGTAGGAGATGACTCCGCCGACCTTGTGCAGGAAGATCGACTTCACGTCCGACAAAACGCGGCGGCGGTTTTCGTCCGGCAAGTTCCCGCGTGGCTCGAGGTCAGGGAAGAGCCGCCGCGATTCGCGGAAGATCAGCAGGTTGGAGATGGCCGTAAAGACGACGGTCGCGACGACATAGTAATAGTAGTTGCGCGTCAGCAGCAGGATCAGGAACACGACGACGTACTGCACGATGGAGGTGGCCGTGCGGATGTTGCTCAGCACGTCGTTGCGGTGGTGGACGGAGAGGACCGATCCGCGGTAGGCGAAGAGAAAATAGCTTGCCGACGTGTTCACGAGATGGATGAGATAGAGGACGTAGAGGTCCACGTCCGGTGGCACGTCGCCGTGGACAAGCCTCCGCAAGAAAGGCAGAAGGCACAGCCCCATGACGAAGATGGCCGAACCCACCCAGCGGTAGACGGACCGGTAGAACCGCAGATACGCGCAGGCCAGCTCGCGATCGTCGTCCGCGATCGGCTTGTACATGGAGGAGATGACGGCGGAGCCAAACCCGAGTTCCGCCAACATCAGCACGCCCAGAACCGAACCAAAAAGCCCGTTGAGTCCGAGATATTCGGGGCCAAGGAGCCAGAGAAAGAGCGTTCGGTTCAGAAAAGGGAACAAAAGCCGGATGCCGCTGTTGACGGCAGACGCCGCAACATTCCGCTTCATGTTTCTGGAGAAATCGAGCTTCATGGCGAATACCTGTCAGGCCCCGGCCGTCTTCCTTAATCGTTTCCAGTCCGTATCAAGGTACGAAAGCAGCGCGAACACGAATACCAGGCAAATGAGGTTCATTGGCTGGCGCAGCACCCATTCGAGGACGCTCTGAAGGTAATTGGCGGTCAATCCTCCGAGCAGGCCGGCAGGGACAAAGTACCACTCTGTTCCCTTCAATCGCCAGAGGAGCCGCACGCACACGAACACGTACCAGCCAAACCAAGCCAGCATCGCCAACAGCGCCGGTATGCCGCACTCTGCGCCGACAAGCAGATAGACGGTCTCCACGATGCCCGTATAGTTGAGATCCCGGTCGATGGCCGCGCTGGCGTTCTCCTGATAGGTGTGGGGAGGAGACATCTTCAGGCTCCAGTTGTTGATGCCCACGCCGCGCAACGGCTCGTCCCGGATCATCTCCCAGGCGCAATATGCAAGCTCGACCCGCGTATCGCCCGAAGCCTTTGGCGCCGTCACAAACCGTTCGATGACACGCGGCAGGATGACAGCGATCCCCAGAATGCAGACCAAGGCGATCGGCAGAAGACGCTTCAGTTTCCCGATGGTGCCCCTCCCTTCCAGAAAGCAGGAAACCAGCGTGAGGCCATAGCAGATCGGCATGACGAGAAAGGCGCCGCGGGAATAAGACCAAAGCGTGGCGAGAATAGAGCACGCAAAACCCACAAAGCATATCTTGCCATAGAGCTTCCGCACGCCATGCGTCAAATAATAGGCGAAAAGCAGCGTGCCCACAAGATGAAGCGCCATCGCCATGCAGTTCCAGTGGGGGAAGATTCCATGGGCTTGATAGTGGGCCGAATAATGTTGACTCACCGTCGGACCGAAGTTGACGATGGCAAGGAAGACGAACGACTTGACCAGCGTTCTGACATCGTCGGTCGCGACCAGGTAGGAGTAGACGGCAAGGTAGACGAGAAACGTCATGATCATCTTCCAGATCTCGAGCCAGGAGATCAGGCAGTCGTCCGCCGCCGTCAGGCTGGGCAGGCACAGGATAAAATACAGGGCATAGAGCTGGAAGCCGCGCTCAGGGAACCAACTGCGGAACTTGTGCTTCATGCCAAGCGCCACCAAGATCGCCAGCGAAAACAGATGGACCAGGCTCACCTCCATGCCACGAGCGGAACCGGTATAGTCCTCATGCGAAAAGAAATTAATCGCCGTTGACTGATAGAGGCAGACCGCTCCCATCATCCCCCACAACGCGTACCTCGCCCACCGAAGATTGGCGCTCAGCAAGAACGCGAGCGGCGGCACGCCCAGCACGGCAAGCATGAAGACGAAGTACTTCATGGCAGATCAGTCAATCAAGGCTTCGCGCGTAATGCGCGTCGAGATCAGATTGAACAGCTGCGCGGTCGGCATCAGCTTCTTCACAAAGACGTTGTATTCGGAGATGTCGTCCTTCGGCACGTACACGATGTCACCCGCCTTGAGCGGGACGTTACGGCACTTGCCGGCGAGGATGCCGTCGATGTCCACCTTATACAACTTGGGATTGGCCAGCCCGTCCCGGATGATGATCACGTGCTTCCAGTGCGTCTCTTTCATCCAGCCTGCCGCCGTCAGCGTCTCGATGAGCCCCATGCCCGCCTCGTAGAGCCGCTTGTGCGGCTTGTTGACATCGCCGCAGATGATGACGGACGCCTCCATGCGCTGGGCAATGTAAACATAGTCGCCCTTGCGGATACGGATGTTGTTGAGAACGTCGCCTTGCTCGATCGCCTTTCGGAAGTCGACAGGCAGAAGTTCTCCCTTGCGGAAAATGAGCGAATGCTCAAGATCGGCCACGTCTACGTCTACGCCGTTGAAGAGACGAACGGCGCTCGAACCCGCGAGGGCGTACAGATCCGCCAACAGCGTCGAGTTGGAGATTCCGTAGACATCGGGCTTCGCGCACGCCCCGGCGATCGTGGCCGTCTCGCTCTGGATGTCCGTCACCGTGACGCTCACGACAGGGTTTTTCACGTAAGGCGCCAATCCCTCGCGTATCTTGTCAGCACTCTCGCCAATCGTCAACCCGCTGAGCTTCAGCTGCCCCATGAAAGGAAATCCAATCATTCCGTCCGGTCCGATCTTCGTGGACATGCCAAGATCGGGATGGTCGTACACGCGTATCTCGATCGAATCCCCGGCGTTCATCCGATAGACCGGCTCTTCGTCGGCCGCCAATTCTTCCAGGCGCTTCCGGTTTCGTGCGAGCGCCTCCGAGTCTCGGCCCGTCTCATCGATAATGGCGTTGTCGTCCTTCGTGTTGGTGACCTCGAAGACATCGTCGTAGTGGCTCGTAAGCCGATCCCAATAGCATCCACCCAGAAAACTAAAGAGCGCGAATGCCAATACGTTGAAAAGCGCACTCGCCAGCACATGCACCTTCAAGGGCATCCGCCTTCCTTTCATGTCCGGCATTTCTCTCATGTCAAACCTTTCTCGCTTCATCACTCAACACCTCAACTCCTCAACACCTCAACTCCTCAACTCAACACCTCAACTCCTCAACACCTCAACCCGCTACTTCGCATCCATTTCCTTGCGAACGATCTTGGCGCTCGCGTTGGTGGCGATCGCCAGAAGAGGCTTGCCGGCCGCCTCGACGTGACGGCGAACGTATCCAAACCATGAGCGCTTCGTCCGGCTGGTCCCCAATGACAGGAGAACGGTCTCGCTGATGCCGAGCAGCTGGTCGAAGAACGACCCTCCCTTGCGAAAACCACCTTCCATCTGAATGAACACCGTATCAAAGGAATTCCTCAATTCGGCCAGGTCCGCCTGCAACATCTGCAGTTCGGTCGGCGCAAGCGCATACCGGTTCGAGACCGGGAACCAACCGCGCGCATCTTTCCGGATGGTGCCAATCATTTGTTCGACGTCTTCGGGCGGCGTAAAGGTCGCGCTCGAAACGACGGTAAGCACGAACACCCGGACGCCCGACATGGTGGCCGTATAGTCAAGCACTTCAGGGAAATCCGTCTTGGTCGCACTGCCCGGCAGTCGGCAAACAAGGATGACTCCCCGCGGCACGTCAGCGCCCAGCAGTCTAAGCGCCACCACCCCCATCACTTCGCGCGCCTCGTCTTTCGGCAACTTGCCGGCCTTTGGCAACGACCCGAGAAAAGTGATGTTGTCGTACGCCATGACCTCCTTGCCGCCACGAACCTTGCCAAACGCGAATTCAAGGGCTAGCACCCAGAAGAGCAAGGAACCAACGCAGACAACCGTGCCGAGAACAGCCTTGATGATCGTCTTGGCGGCCAAGCCGCTGTTGTCGGCCGCGTCCCCGGCTCGCTCGATTTGCCGCAGGTCGTTGTGGAGCGCCGACTTCAGATAGGCGATGTCGTTCAGTTCCTCGCCCTGCTGGCGGACGGAATGCTCAAGGTCGTCATGGAGGGCGGACAACCGCTCGTATTCGGGGATCATGGACATGAGCTGATCCGCCCGCTTCTCGTTGTCCTTCAGCTCCTGTTCGAGCGCACGCCGCCGCTCGGACAAGGCATCAAGTCTCGTTCCGCTCTCGGCCAGCTCGCCTGCCGCCTTCTCAATCTCGTCGATGCGTTCGACTTCCAGCTCCTCAACGCCCTTCGCCTTGAGAAAGTCCTGCATCTCCTTCACCAGCACGGCCCGGTCATGGATCTTGCCGGCGACCTTTGGGTTGAGATCGGTGTAGAGTACCCGCAACTGAGCAATATCCTTGTCGAGCGTCGCAATGGCCTCCGCCCGGCGGCGGATCGCCGCCGCGTTGCCGATGATCACGGCACCAATCTTGCCCACCTTGTCTTTCAGCTTTCGCTGCCGCATCTCCTCGTTGGCGATATCGACGCCGAGCGCCGAAAGATTCCGCCGCTGGTCCGAAATAAGCATGTTCAGGGTTGTCAGCGTCTCCTGCGGCGACACGACGCCCGTCTTCGCCTTCAGATTGGCCATCGCGCTCTCGTTCTCGGCCAACTGGTCCATGAACGTCTTCCGGCGCGCCTCGATGGATCCCCGCCTGTTCTCAAGATCGACGGTACGGTACGCGACATATTCCTCCGTCAGAATCTCCGCATACGTGTTGGCCTTCTGCACGGCCCCCTTCAAGGTCGGAGCTTCGGCCGTCAAGGTAAAGAGATTGGACGGATGTCGCTCCTGCTTGATAACCATGTCATCGCGGAGACGGCTCGTTTCGCCTGCAGATAGCCCCAAGCGCTCGCCGACACGGAACTTGAGAGATGAGCGCTCGATGACCGACAGCAGCTGCCGATCGCTGATGTTCTCGAGTTTCGCGACCTTCTGGGGGCTGAAGAGCATGCGGGTCGTCGCCTCAAACCGAGCCATTCCCGTTGCGGACTTGAACCTGAGCCACGCCGTAAATCCGCCTCCCAGCAGCAGCAGCGATAGCAAGAACAACCACTTCCACTTGCATACGATACCCCACGCCACCTTCTGAAGCGTCAGGTAGCGACGTAGTTGCGCACGCTCCGCGTCTACAAGTTCTTCGTCAACCATCGTATCTCCCTCTGAGTTGCAAAATAGCCAGCCATGAAAACTTCACGAGTCCGTAGACATAGCGCCGCCACAGGCGCCGAGGCTCCTGCATAATGCGATAGATCCACTCCATGCCGCACCGCTGCATCCAGCGCGGCGCCCGCTTCACGCGCCCCGCGATGAAGTTGAACGTCCCGCCCACGCCCATCATCACAGGCACCTCCACCTCCGCGGCATGACGTCCCATCCACAGCTCCTGCTTCGGGTTGCCCAGGGCAACGAAAAGCATATCCGGCCGCGCCGCGTTGATGCGCTCGACGATATCCGGCTGATCCTCGTCCAGCTTCACGAACGAGGTGTCAATGCCGACGACCTTGACCGGCGGCATCTTGGCGAATGCCGTCTCTACGGCCTCGCGGTCTCCGCCGAGGACATAAGCCGAGAGTCCCTCCTCCGCGAACCGTCTGCAGATCACGGGCACAAGGTCCGCCCCCGTCACGCGCTCCGGCAGCGGATTGCGCACGAGCTTCGAGAGCAGGACGATCGGCATGCCGTCCGCCGTCACGAGATCGGCCCCCTTCAGATAGCCCCACAGCTCGTCGTTCCCGCCGAACGGCCTGCCGCTGACGGCATTTGAAACGAAATCGACGTTCAGCGTGGCGACCAGCGAGGCGCGATGCGGCGCCGACGCGCGGCCCTCCCGAGCCATCTTCACGATCTGCTCGACCGCTTCCCCTTCCGTCACTTTCGCGACGGGAATGCCAAAGAGCTTGACGGACTCGCTCATGCCGCGCCCTCCAGCAGCTTGACCAGCCCCGCCGCATGGTCGGCCCACGAAAACTTCTTCACGTGCTCCAGCCCGCGCGCAACGCGCGCGGCCCGATCGCTCGCGGGCTCTCCCAGCAGCCTCCCCAGCGCGTCGGCGATCGCATCGACGTCCTCGGGGGCAAACGTTACCGCCACGTCACCGGCGATTTCGCCGAGCGACCCGTTGCTCGAGCAGGCGCAAGGAATGCCGCGCGCCATCGCCTCGATGAGCGAAAGCCCGAACCCCTCGAACAGGCTGGGAAACACGTAGAAGCCGGCCTCGCCCCACATTTCTTCCAGGCGGTCCTCGCCTACGAAGCCCGTAAAACGGATGAGGTCCGCATGCGGCGATTTCTTCGCCGCCTCGTGCACGATTTCGGCGTCCTTCCAGTCTGCGCCCGCCAGCACGAGCGGATGCGCCTCGGCCGTCGCGCGCGGCAGCCGCCCGTACGCCTCGATCAGGCGCACGTGGTTCTTCCCCGGATGCTCGATACGGGAGATGTAGAGGATGGTGCTTGGTGCTTGGTGCTTGGTGCCTGGTGCGTTGCTCTCGCTCAAATCCTGACGCTTCAGCTCCGCACTACGCACTAAGCACTCAGCACTAAGCACTAACCCGTTGTACAGCACCGTCACATCATCCTCCCGGCACTTCCAAAAGCGTACCATGTCGGCCTTCGTGGCCGCGCTCACGGAAACGAGGCGGTGCGCCTTCTTCGCGAAACGCGGGAGAACGTGCGCCAGATAGAACATCCGCAGGCGCGAATACTTGCCGGGCACGTGGAAGTTCGCCAGATCGTGCACCGTCGCCACCGTCGGCAAGGGATACCACGCGCAGACGCGCCGGTTCGCCGCGCAGATCACAAAACCGTCAAAATCCGCCCTGTGCCGTCTGATCCAGAAAGGTAGCACCAGCAGGTGCCACAGCATCGAGAGCGCGGGACGGCGGGTCCAGGGCGGGGCAGCAACAAACGACATTCGACAACCGACGGCGGCTGTCGGCTGTTGAACGTCGATTGTCGCATCCGGCTCGCACAGCAACGTCAGCTCGTGCCCCTGGTCCAACAGCGCACGCACGACTTCCCGGACGTACACCGAGATGCCGCTTTTACCGCCGTCGAACGGAATACAGGAAACGAGTACTCTCATGATGCCGTGCTAATGAAACAGAAAAGATTGCAATAATAATACCAAAACAGAACCGGAATAGCAATTCACAAGACGGAAAAGCAGATGCCCAGTATAATTGCGGCAAGTACCGCCGCCACGCCGATTCCGACCAACACCCGCTTGAGGAGCTTCTTCCGCTTGAGGCGCGAGACGAACTCTTGCATCTCGGCGTCCTGCGTCGCCAGGGTCAGGGAGGCGTTCGCAGGCTTCCCCGGCAGCTTGGCAACGAGCTCCTCCATCGAGGGTCCCGCGTCTGCCCCCGCGTCCGCCTCGGGGGCGAATTCGGTGCCGGACGCGGCGGAAGGCGCGTAGCCGATGCGCGAGAACGCCTCGATCACAGCCGTGGGCGAGGCGAGGCGTTCATCCGGGCGCTTGGCGCACATGCGCGCCAGCACCTCGGCGACCTTCGGCGAGACATTCTTGTTGACCGTCCGGACATCGGGGATCGGGGCGGAATCCAGCAGCTGCCGCAGGACTTCCGCCGGCGTGTCCCCGAGGTACGGGCGCTGCCCGGCAAGCAGCTCGAAGAGGATGACGCCAAGGCTGTAGACATCCGCGCGCGTGTCGACGGCGCTGGCGTCGATGGCCTGTTCCGGCGCAATGTACGCAGGCGTGCCGAACACCGCGTTCGCCTTCGTCTTGAGGGAATCGATGCCGCCGGATATCTTGGCGACGCCGAGGTCGAGCAGCTTGACCGCCCCTTCCTTGGTCAGCATGACGTTTTCCGGCTTGAGGTCGCGGTGGACCATGCCGAAACGCTGTGCCGCAGCAAGCACGTCCGCCACCTGAAGGACGATCCGCACCGCCTCCTTCTCCGGCACGGCACCGCCGAACGCAATGGCGTCGCGCAAGGTGTCCCCCTGCACGTAGTCCATCACGAGGAAGTAGATGCCCTTCCCCGCATCGTATCCCGCGTCGTGCACCGCCACGAGGCTGGGATGGCGTATCTTGGTGGCCAGCTTCGCCTCCCGGACGAAACGCTCCACGTACTCCGGCGTCTCCTCGGCCACGCCGGGATTGAGTATCTTGAGCGCGAAAAGCGTATCCAGCACCTGATGGCGCGCAAGCCAGACCGTGCCGAGCCCGCCCGCGCCGAGCTGCCGCTCTACTCTGTATCCGCGAAAATCCTCTCCGGGGCGGAAGAGCGGCGCACCGGCTCCGACCTCCGGCCCATCGTCCGCTTCCGGAGCCGCCCCCTCCTGCCGCACCTCGCTCGACCGGACGGCCGAATCGAACCCCGTTCCGCCCAACGACTGATCCAGCAAGGCGGCCACGTCGCGGACTGTCCGAGGACGGTCTTCGGGCTTGGGGGCGGTCATGCGTGCCAGCGCTTGCGCGACGGCCTCCGGGACTTCCGCATTCGCCTCGCGCACATCTGGCAGCGGTTCGCCCTTGACAGCCTTCGCCATGAGTTCCATCGCGGAGCAGCCCTCGTAGGGACGCTTGCCGGCCAGCATCTCGAACAGCACCACGCCCAGCGAGTAGATGTCGGCGCGCGCGTCGATGCGGTGCGCGTCCATCATCTGCTCCGGCGCCATGTACGCGGGCGTGCCGATGATCGCGCCCTTTGCCGTGCACTCCGCATGCCGCACGTCGTCCTCGAAGCGCGCCACGCCCAGATCGCCGAGCCGTGGCGTGCCGTCGTCGTCGAACAGGATGTTGTCGGGCTTGATGTCGCGATGGACGACCCCGTGGTAGTGCGCCACCTCCAGGGCGGCCGCGATGCGGGCCACGATGGAGACGGCCTCGGCAACGGGGAACTTTCCTTGCGCGCGCACGCGGTCCTTGACGCTGCCGCCCGGCATGTAGGACATGAGGATGTAGCAGACCCCAAGCTCCGGATCTTCCCCCGCGTCGAGGACCGGAATCAGGTTGTGGTGGTGAAGCGTCATTGCGAACTCGGCCTCGCGCATGAAGCGCTCCTTGAACTTGGGGTCGCTTCCCGCGATCTCTGGGTCGAGCACCTTGAGCGCGTACGGGCTCCCGTCCGGCGATCGCACGAGGTAGACGCTTCCCATCCCGCCCGCGCCAAGCAGCCGATCGACCGTGCAGTCTCCGAACCTTTCTCCTGGATTGAGTAACTTTCTGCTCATATCTCCGCGATGTCTCCAAACATGGCGCGGAGCTTGTCGGTGGTGACGGGCTTCGCGATGATCTTGGCGAAAAGGCTCATGTCGTAGGTGGATCCGACGTCCACGTCGGCCGTCACGGCCACGATCGGGATTTCGGCAAGCCGACGGTCCCGGCGCATGGCCTCCGCGAGCTGCGTGCCGTCCATCTTCGGCATCCACATGTCGGAGAGCACCAGGTCGGGCACCCACTCCTTCATCACCTCGAGCGCCTCCTCGCCGTTCTCCGCGTAGCGGATGTCCTTGACCTTGAGGTTGGTGAGGTGGATGCCGAGAATCTTGCGGTTCATCGACATGTCGTCCACCACGAGCACGCGCTCCGGCATCACGGCGCGGATCATCGCCTCGGCGGTGCGTGTGACGGTGGACATGTGGTCGATGACGGAAAGGCTCGGGATCTCGATGTGGAATATCGTGCCCTTCCCGAGCATGCTCGTGGCCTTAACGGTCCCGTGCGCATTCTCGACCATTCGCTTCACGATCGGGAGGCCGAGTCCGGTGCCCTTGATCTCGCCTCCGCTATTGCGCATGCGGCTGGCGATGTCCTGAACGAACGGGTCGAAGAGACGGGCCATCTTCGCCTCCGAGATGCCGCAGCCGGTGTCAGAGACGTCCAGCGCGAGCAAGCGGGGGACGGCGGACCATGTCACCTTCACCGAGATCTCGCCTTGCTCCGTGAACTTCGCCGCGTTCCCCACGAGATTGATGAGTATCTGGCGCATTCCCTGCTGCGAGAGCTCCACCGCCGGCATCGGCGTGTCGCCCCCCGTCTCGATGATCAGCTTGACGCCGTGGCGGCGCACGCGGTAGCCGAAGATCGCAGGCAGTTCGCGCAAGAGCTGGTTCATGTCGCACGCGCCCGAGCGCATGTCCATCGCCCCCGCCTCGAGCTTCGAGAGGTCGAGGATGTCGTTGATCAGCTCCAGGAGCGCCGTCGCGCTCAGTAGGATGCCTTCGGTGTACTCCTTGCGCTTCGTCTCCGTCAGCTCCTCGCGCGAAAGGAACTCCGCAAACCCGATGACCGCGTTGAGCGGCGTGCGCAGCTCGTGCGACATCATCGCGAGGAATCGCGTCTTCGCCTGCGCGTGCTCCTCGGCGATGGCGGCCGCCTGTTTCGCGCGCCCAGCCTGCCGCTTCAGCAGCACCGTCATGACCGTGCCGTAGAGCGCCGCGATGAAC
>JAEEGL010312610.1_pt1 | contig 13933 bp, 14 predicted proteins | sample 9134231 | NCBI WGS metagenome assembly JAEEGL01 (sample SAMN16246548, study PRJNA631951) | gut metagenome | biome: gut microbiome; feature: rumen; material: fiber-attached | host: Bos | place: Iran: Karaj | collected 2018-10
CTGGTTTAGAAAAACAAATCCAATTTGCAAAAAGTTTTGGTGCTATTTTTTATATAGCGATAAAACAAAATGGTTTATGGGCTTTATATCACTCTGATTACATAAGAAAGAAGAATAGAAAAATCAAATTTGAAGATGATTATTTAAATTCAAAACTAGATAGTGTTCTTGGTAATATGACATTTCTTATACCGGCTGGATTAAAATTTATATCTACATACAATGCTAATATTTATACCGAGACAGAACCTCAAATATATGATAATTATGGTAAATTAATCAATTTTAAAATTGAATATAACGGAAAAACTATCCATGAATATGATTACACACATCCACATAACAGAGATATTGAACGAAGCTTTATTTGTGAACCATTAATAGATATAGCTTGTTTAAATAGACAAGAGAAAATAATCAAAGAAAATATTATAGAAATTACAGATGAAATAATGCAAAACACATATTTACCATTATATTCTTTTTTATTGCTGCAAGTAAAACATACAAAAGATACCAATGGGTTATTTGATTACTGTAAATTTTTGAAGATGCTATATGAAAAAAAATATGATTATAAGGGGATAAAAAAACTAGCATTAAATAATTTGCATTTTATAAAACAAAATGGTTGTAATATTGTTATTACACGTTTTATTGGTGACATAGACTTTATTAGCTTATTTAAATTTAAATTTCAACAAATAATTCAAAAATTTACACAAAAGTATTAAAAATGCTATAATAAAATAGCCTTAATAGAACTTAATTAACTTCTGTAATTTTATTGACTTGTATGTTAACTTTTGTTAAGATTGTTATATGAAAAAGTACGTACTAGTAGCGGCATGCCGCAGAAGTTAGGTCAATTATGCGCATAGTGGATTTATTTTCAGGAGCAGGAGGCTTAACTTTTGGATTTTATTATAAATTAATAGATGGACAATTCTTAGAAAATGAGAATTGTGATATCGTTTTTGCAAATGAATTAGATGAAAAAGCCGCAGAAGCTTTTAGGAAAAATTTTCCTAAAATTAATATGATTAATAAGGACATTAAAAAACTTACAGAAAAAGAAATATTGGATAATATTTCTAATCAAGAAGTAGATTTAATTATTGGTGGCCCACCTTGTCAATCATACAGTACAATAGGGCGCCGTAAATACGATGATAAAGCCAAAATGTATAAACAATATTATCGTATGCTATCTATAATAAAACCGAAGATGTTTTTATTTGAAAATGTTAAGGGTATGTTATCAATGAAAAATCCAAAAGGTAGAAAAGTAATTGATGATATTAAAGCAAAATTTAAAAGTATAAATTATGAAATTGATTTTAAAGTGCTAGATGCTGCTAATTACGGTGTCCCTCAACATAGGGAACGTATCTTTATTATTGGTTGGCGCAAAGACCTAAATATAAATTGGTCTTTTGACAATATAGAAAAGTCGAAAAAACAAATATCTATTAAACAAGCTATCAATGACTTGCCGTCAGTACCTGCTGGCGAAAATATTAAATCATATAAAGGTAAACAACCAACAAATGACTATCAAAAATTAATGCGAAATAAATTAGGTGGAATTTCGTGCCATTTCTCACCAATATATGGAGATAAAATCCAAACAGTTATAAATAATGTAATACAGGGTGAAGGTAAAAATTACATAAATCAACTTGTTGATGAAGGTAAAATTCCAGAAGAATATCGCCTAACATCAGGCTACAATAACACATATGGTAGATTAATAGAAAACCAACCAAGTACAACAATTACAAATAATATGTCAACACCCTCTGGTTTAAGATGTATTCACTATAAGGAAAATAGAGCATTAACACCAAGAGAGGGTGCAAGAATACAATCATTCCCAGATTGGTTTGAATTTGTAGGGACTAAAAAAGATATTACCACGCAAATTGGTAATGCCGTACCGCCATTATTAGCAATGAAGATAGCAGCACAAATTGAAAAAGTTTTAAGTGAGGTTTAAGTGCCAAATACAGAAAATAGTATACAATTCAATTTTTCATACTATGCTCTAAAATTATTAGGCAAAAATTTATATAGTAATCCATGGAGTGCTATTTCAGAATTAGTTGCAAACGGATTAGATGCACAAGCTACTTCAGTAAAACTTTTTATAAATATGTCCCAAAAAGAACACTCTACAATTGAAATACTAGACAATGGTTCAGGAATGAGTTATGAAGATTTGGCAAATAAATATGTTTTTATGGGAAAAAATAAACGCGATGATTTACCAAATGAATTAAAAAACACCGTTATGGGAAGAAAAGGTATTGGTAAATTAGCAGCTTTATTTTTATCAAAAAAATATTATATTATTACAAAAACGAATAACAAAGAGGAATCTTCTTGGTACTTAGATTCGAAAAATGCTGATGATTCTTCTATTCCAACTTTAGAAAAATGTTCAACAAATGATGCAAACATAGAAACCATTGATGTTTGGAGTACATATAAATCGGGGACGCTAATTAAGCTAACAGATGTTGACTTAACAGGTATTGGTTATTACAAATTAGAAGGTCTGAAAGCTAGACTTGCAAACTTCTTTTTAACGGATTCATTAAGAAGTTCTATTGAAATTTGTGTTTTAAATAATGAGACGGACAAAATACATTTTGAGCCTGTAAAAAAAGATATAGCATTTAAAAATATGTACTTGCTATTTGCAGATAATAATTCTAGTGCAATTGAAGAAATTGGTAAAACAGTTGTTGTCGGAAACTCAAAATATAAAGAAGTATCAAACAAACCAAGAAATGTAAAATTATTAACTGAAAAAGAATTTCCTAATATAAAAGGGACAAAAGCTTTAACCATAAAAAATGGTACTACAGCAAACATAGAATATGAAATGACTGGTTGGATTGGTATGCATACTTCTATTAAAGAAATTCATGCAAGCCTAAATGATAAAAGATATTTAAAGAATGAAGTTTTTAATCCAAACCAACTTAGATTGTATGTAAGAAAAAAATTGGCTGTTGAAAACTTTTTAGATATTCTTAAAAATACGCAAGCATTTTCAAATTATATTGAAGGTGAAATTAGTTTTGACATTTTAGATGATGACAGATTTGAAGATATTGCAACAACAAACCGTCAAAGTTTAGTAACCGATGATGAACGTGTAAAACTTCTTATTGAAATATTAAATCCCATTATTGGTAAAATGATTCGTGAACGTGTTAAATTAGGTCAAGAAGTAAAACAAGAAGAAGATGATATTGAAGCCGAAATAAAACGTCAACGCGAAGAAAAAGAACGCGAACAAGAAGAAGCACGGCAAAAAGCTGAAAAGGAAGCTAAAGAAGAAAGAAAAGAAAAAGAAAAAGAAAGAGCAAGACGTCAAAAAGCAGAAAAAACTATAGAACAAATAAATAGTGAGAATGTTTTTTTAAGAAAAACAACAAATGTTGACATAGATGCACTATTAACAACATTTCATAGTGTCTTAAATGATTCGGAAGCCATTACAGAAGTGATAAATTTATATACTCCTCCTACAATTTCAAATATTAATGATTTAGTAGATGGTGTAAAAGAAGCCAATCAAAAAATTTATACAATATCAAAAATGGCAACATTAAAAAATTTTAGTGATAAAAAAGAGCCTATAAATGGAGATTTTATAACATTTTTAAAATTTTATCTTAAAGAATTAAGTTCTTATAAGTACAATAAGAATCTACAGTTTATAGATAATTTAGATGATAAATACAAATTGAATAAAGAATTTATACCAATAGAAATAATTTTAATGATGGATAATATAGTTAGTAATTCAAAAAAAGCAAAAGCAAAAACGATTGAATTAAAAACTATAAAAAAAGGAAATTCTATATTTATAAATATACAAGATGATGGAAAAGGGCTTAATCCAGAAGCAGATAAAACTTTAATTTTTGAAAAAGGTAAATCTTATACAAATGGGTCTGGTTTAGGTTTATATCAAGTAAAAAATGCAATTAAAAAACTTGGTGGCAATGTGGAATACAAAGAAACTGAAATAGGTTTTTGCTTGGAGGTTATGTTTATATGCAACTAGATTACAATGTTCTTTGGATTGATGATAACAATCTATGGAGACAATCAGCAGTTAGAAAAATTAAAAAATGTATTACGGATTGTGGTTTTTTCCCAATAATTTCAGAATATTCTAATGGCAGTACAATTTTTCAGGAAAAATTTGATTTATCCTCATATGACTTGATTTTTATGGATTATGACATAAAAGACCCAAAGAATACAAACATAGATACAGGATTAGAATTAATAAAACAAATTCGCAATAATAAAATTTACTCTAATATAATTTTCTATTCAAGTATAACAAATGATTTACCAGAAAAAGTAAAAGAGCAAGGGATACAAAATACTTATATATTTGAAAGAGAAGATTTTAGAGATGAAAATATTGATTCTATAAAAGAAGTAATAGAATTTATTTTGAATCGTGCAAATTCAGTGAATATTATGCGAGGTATCGTAATGGCAGAACTTGCTAATTTTGACAATATAATCCTTAATATAATCGAGAATGTTACATTAGAACAAAAGTGGGAGAAAATATTCAATTTAATTACAAAAGGCAAACAAAGATATTGTAAAAATTTAATAAAAACACATTCCGATTTAAAAGAACAAAAGCAAGAATTATTAAAAATTTGTGAAAATATAAGAACTAAATTTGATATTGATGAAATAAAGAATTTAATTAAAGATGAAAATCAGAGTACAGCAATTTTTCCAAGTTCATTAAGAGCTGACTTTTTGAATACAATAATTAGTGAAAAACATATTCAACTGAATGATGATAATGATTTTGTAGCGAATTATAATTCAGAGATAATAAAAAAAAGAAATAAATTAGGGCATTGCCAGAATATTACAAACTGTGATGAGGTCAATTTTTTACAATTAAGAAAAAATATTTTAAAACACCGCAAAAATCTAAATGAAATAAAAGATTTATTGTTATCAACATAAAATTAAGCAGGTTAAAATAAATTTGATTACTTATATATTTAAAATCTTATTTTTCTAGTTCAAGACATAATTGCTAAATGAAATAAAATTATTTATTATCAATATTGAGGCTTTATACAAATTTTCTTAATCTTTACTTCTCTTGGTTCTAAATCATTATCATTTTTAACTACTAATGTTATTTCATTTGGAGAGTTTTCATCAATTCTAAAATTGTAACTTTTAAAGACCGATAGCCCAAATGGTTTTACATCAATAATTTTATCACCTACCTTTAAAACATTTTGTTTATCACTATATATTATTTCATTATCAAATATTGTAGCAATTTGTATATATTTCCTGTGTTTCATATAACTAAAGCCATAGGAGTATCTTGGATTAAACATTGAATTTAGTGCAGATATATATGCGTATTCATCAACATTGTAATCTGTGACCTGTTGGTATATTGTTCCCGCATTAGAAACCATTTTTTCTGTAAGTTGTACAATTACAGAATTTCCACTTGGTAAAACCGTTATATAACAGATTTTTTGTGGATTTCCGCTTAATTGTGTTCCGTATAATGTATTTTCCATTATTGTAGTAGGCATTGATAATATCATTGAATTTTGAGTTAATTCGACAATAGTATGGTTTTGCTTTACTGCCAATATTTTTAATACTTCAAGAACTTTATATGTATCTGTATTTTGCAATGTTATACTTGAAACTGCAAATGCAGGATTAATAAGCAAGCAGAAAAACAATAAAATAATAAACTTTTTCATAATCATTTTTCCCTTTTAATTAGAATGAAATAGTATTTTCTACATCATCAACTATGAAAATAAACTCTGCAATAGGATTTTCATGTTCTTTGGTTGCACTTGCTAATATTTTTAGACTTTCACCAGCTTTAATAACTTTATTTTGTGGGAAATTACGAATAAAATTACCTTTTTCTAAATCGCATCTACAAGCATAATAATTACCATATATTGGAATATAAACTTTACCACTTGCAAATGCTGCTTTAGCAACATTTTTAAAAGGTTTATTATTTCTGTTTAATAAATCACTATTATAAAATTCATCAGAACTTACTCCTTTGAGTAATATATCTTTTTCTGTTTTATTTGTAAGTATATATTCATAGGCATATCCCATTTTGGTAACATACTTAAATTCAAATTTATTTTTTTCTATATTTATTAAATAGTTTTCCATATTTTGATTACTAATTTTGTCTAATTTTATTTCTTTTGTGTATGGCTTATAAGGTTTATATGTTACATATGGTATGCCATTTGCAAATGCAGGACTTGATATAATACCCAATATCCCTAATAAACACAATGTCTTTTTCATAATTATTTATCCTCCTTAACTTGATTTGCTTTTTGTTCTTCCAGTTTTTTCAATGTAACAACCGCACCTGCTTTTTTATATTTCTTGATTATTTCAAGAGTTTCGGTATCATTCTCTATTTTCGCAACAGCTTTTATTTCTTTTAATTTCGCTTGTGCGTCTTTTCTTTCAAAGTAATTTGACATACTTTCAGCCATTTTTAAGCCCATTTTGTACTCAGGCGAATTAGGGTCTGCATTTGTTTTTACTTCTACCCCATTTTGATATACTTTTGCACTTCCGTCTGGTTGTCTTACAATTTGTAGCCCTTTGCCATTTTTGATATTTTCAGTTTGTGCGTCAATGTTTCTTACAAATGCGTCATTAAGTTTTTTTGAATTATCTGACACCGTTTTAGTCATTACCGCACCTGTAACAATACTATTAACCGCACTAACGCCTGTTACTACATCTAATGGTGAGGCATAAACACAAGTGCTACACAGTAATAATGAAATTGTTAAAATAGTTTTTTTCATGAAAACTCCTTTTTCGTTAATTAGTACAAACACCGCCACCGATACGCTTGCCATATATATCATAAATGGTTACTGATACATCACTTTTTTTGATTTTTTGCCATACATCAGTATATGAGTTAGGACAAGCACAATTAACCATATATTGACGACTTGAAGAATATTTTTTGATATTTTCTTGCCATGTCGGGTCAACAACTATCATACTTACATTTATAGTCTTATCAATAGGAATAACGCTATTTACATACCAGTTGTCATTATTGAAATAATTTTTGTAATAATTTTCCAGCGTATTTGCCACACTATAATAATTACTTTCGGATTTAACAGGCTTACTGTTTGTTTTGGGTTTTGCAGTTGAGATTTCTTTTTTTACTTCTTGTTCAACTTTTTGTGTAGTCTTTGCCTGTTCTATCGTTTGTTGTTTAAGTGAAGTATTATTGTCAGATGTATTAAAAATTGGTATCATCATAAAAAACCCTGCAATATACATAACAACAAAAAATTTAATTGTTCCGTATAAAATATTACGATTTTTAAATTTTGGTAAAAAGTAAGCATTTATCTTTGCTCTTACTGGTGGTAATAGAATAATCCCAATAAAAATACTGCCAAGACCGTAAAATTTTTCTTCTATTTCTTTATCAAAAAAGCCCATAATACCTGATAAAATCAGCAAAATGCCTATTACATAGAGAAATGAACAATATAGATTTGTATTTGTATTTGTATATTGTATAATATATTTTTTTGCTAATTTATATACAATATAGCCTAATACTAAACACCATAAAGGCGGAAAGACAAAAGCCAAAACTACTGCAATTATCTTTAAAGTAGTAATTAGACAACCCTTTGCTTTTTCTGTTTCAATTTCGGATTTTTTTTTATTTTCTTCAATTTGAGCAAGTATTTCTTCTTTGGTGGTAATTTTTGTCTGAATGCTATTGTTAATATTCCAGCATATTTTATTGAGTTGACTCAATATATTGCCGTCAACCTCTAATAAACTCTTTTGGTCGTCTATCCATGTAATTTCAATAGTATTAATTGAATTTTGTTTACCCATGCCAGCCCCAGCAACAAGCCCAGCACCGCCAAGCAACAAATATCCTACCGCACCTCTTGCAATACTACTTCCTGTATCGGTTTGTATGCCTTCTTTATCAATTATGGCTACATTTTTAATAGTTTTTTCATTGATTATAAAAAAGTCTTTATCTGGTAATACAATGTTCAAGTAATATACTTGTTCTGGTTTATTGTCTTTAGTTAGTGTAAATGTTGACATTGTAATATGCCCACACATATACACTCCAGATATAACCATATTTCTTGCTTTTGCCACTTGCACCACTCCTATAATTATTTATTGCTAATTTTTTTATATAAAAGTAGCAATAAGTATTATTTTTACAAATTTATGGTAGCAGAAATTACTACCAAAGACAAGTTTTGATAGTAGTAAAGCAAGTTCTTTTTTATAACCCTCAAATATATCATGTAAAGGAGGGTTTATGATGAAGTCATTAAAACAAAAATTAGGGGCAAGAATACAAGAAATACGGAAAAGCAAGAACTTAACACAAGAAGTTTTGGCTGAAAAAATTGATATGGACAAACCCAATTTAAGCAATATTGAATGTGGTAAAAGGTTTATGACGGCTGAAACTCTTGAAAAACTTGCAAATGCTCTTGAAGTTGAAGAAAAAGAGTTATTTGACTTCGGACATATAAAAAATAGAGAAGAATTAATTACTCTGCTTAATAACTCTATAAATAATGCCTCTGATAGTGAATTGATGTATCTTTATAAAATCATATCCGCTCTAAAATACTTAAAGCCCTAAAATCCAAAAATTTTTCTAGGGGTACTACCTCTATTTAGAGGCTTAATTTTCCTGTAAATTTAAGGGGTGGGGGGAGGGTTCGCACTCTATATCAGGTATTAAAGCATTACCATGCCTGTATTCTTCTATTAATCTCTGTTTTTGAGCCTCCATTATTGCTTTAACTTCCTTGTATGACTCTGCTATATTTACATTTGCGGTTGTCATACATACTTTATCAACAGGCTTTTCGCCTATGGTATCTCTTATGACCTTAAAAGCATTGGTATCGCCTTCAAGAGCCTTATCAATAAGAGCAAGGCATATACTGTCTTGTGTATCGCCTGTTTCTAATAGTATTAATAATTGTTCCCTTAATGATTTTCGCATTCTGCGTACCTCCCCAGACTTTTTACCGCCCTTTTGACCTATTATCCTAACTTCATCCTTGCTTCGTTTATTTGCAGGTATCAAGTTCTTATATCCGTCTGACTTTGGCATTATCTACCTCCTTTTAAACATTTTTCATAATGTTCGTTGAAATTTTTGCAATCACAATTTATTACAACAGGTTCAAACTGCGGATAATTTTCAAATATTTGAAGTTTTATTTTATTTGAAACCTCATTATTATTTATATACAAATAGTATTTTTTGTACTTACTGTAATCTATTTCTGGCAAGCATTTTATTAGATTCTGGATTTCGTTTGAAGCAGTAACAATATGGAAATATTTGTCTTTATTATTTTCTGTAAGATATTGCAGTAACGAATATCCTTCTATATATCCTTCAACTACGCATAAACTATCTGTGAATCCTGTAATATAACTATTTATCATAGTCATGCCCGTTGGAGTTTTTGGAAGTTTGTGAACATTTTTGGGAGGTTGAAAATCAAAAGACCTGTATTCAATTCCAATTACTACCCATTTATCAAGACTATATTTTATTACAGGGAAAGTATATAATTTTTTAAATTTGTCATAACCTATTTTTGTTTCTGATACAGTCTTTCTTGATATGCTTTTCGTGTTGTATAAAATACATAACATATCGTCATTACTTAATAAATCAGAATTACATTCATACACATATTTTTCTAAATTTAAATTGTCCATTTACTTTTATCCTTGTAAATTCTGTAAAATCTGTGAAATGTGTTGTTACATAAGACATTTGAGATTTTACATTGTGTAAAAACTGAAAACCCTTGATATTATTTAGATTTATCGGATTTTTCAGATTGTCCTATTATTTCTGATAATGAACTATGATTTAATTCACTATCGCTAACTTTCTCAGTTAACCAATATTCCATGCCGGAATTATTATGAAACGGTCTTGATAATAAGTTATAGCCTTTTTCGTCTGCCTTTCCTGCAACCAAAGAAATTACATCATCAAATTCTTTCCGGAACTCTCGCTTTGTAAATCCAAAATTATTTGACATATTGATAAGTTTGGTTTTGGCAAATGTTTGATTCATATTTTCTAAAAAGAAATTATATAATTCATCATATTTGTCATTGTATTTCGGCTTATACTTTATAAATTCTTTAAAATCACCACTCAAATACTCAATAACACCTTCTGCTTGTTTAAAATCTTCAACCGTTACTATTTTATCTCTTTTATTAAGTACAGCAAAAATAGTAGCAAGTTTAACGGCTTTCAGTTCTCTATCAAATATTTCTTTTGCCAAAATATCATCTTCCGTATTATTTACAAGTTCAGCAAGTTTGTTACTGTATTTTGTTCTTTCTGATAATGTTTCATAAGTCATTTTATATACGGTATTCTTTTCAATACTTGTAAAAATATAATTAAATTTTTCACTTAAAATTTCTGTTTCTTTATAAAATTCAGCTTCCTCTTTTAAAAGAGTATCTATATCATTATTTATTTCATACGGTTTACGCTTTACATATATTACAAAAGCACGTCTTGCAAAGCCTGTATTTAATTCTTTATTAAAGTTTTTTCTTATATAAGTATCATCAAACATGCTAATATCAGTCATTAATAAACAGTTTACCGGTACTTCTGCAATGTTTTCATCTCTGTTATTACCTTTTATACTCTTTGATTGAATAATGCCGTCAAATGCTTTAAAAAGCATATCAAAAAATTGTTTATCACTTGTGCTTGAATTAGCATAATATTTTGCAAATTCAGTCATTTTAATATATATAGCACCCGTTCCGGCAATAAATCTTGCTTTTGCTTCTTCATAAAATCCTTCCGCAGTTCCGCTATCCATTTCTAAAACTAAATTTCTAATTTTAGATATTTGTTCTCTTATAAATGCCTGTTTTTGTTTTATTTGTTTTCCTTCCGGAAAATCTTTATCGGCTTTTTCATTTATTTTTTGTATTTGATTATTTCTATATGTTTTTGCCTCATCTTTAAACCATTTTTCAAAATGAAAAAATATCAAAGTCATTAAATCATTTGAAATACTATCTTTTCCGCAACCGGAAGGGGCAAATATAATAACGTACATATTTGGGAATCCCGTCTTTCCTGCCTCTTGATATTTTATTCTTTTAGATGTAATCATAAAAGCAATATCGCATAGTGTCATAGCCAAAATCATTTTAGTATTTGCTTTTTTATGTTTTTTCTTGAATGTCGTAACAATATCTTTTACTATTGCCGGCATGGTCGGTAATTCGTGTTCTAACATGCAATGCCTCCGTTTTCTCCTGTGTTTAGAAATTCAATAAATTTTTCTACATTAATTAAAATTTTCTTACCGGCTCTAAAACATACTATTTTGTTTTGAAGTGCTAATTGTCTTACATAATGTTTGGCAAGTCCAGTAATCTCTGCTACTTCATTTACAGTTGCCATTCTTGGCGATTTTACGTTTTCTAACATTTTTCCTCCTCTGGTTATGAAAACAATAATTTTTTAATTAAACTTAACATTTCTTTAACATATTATCATAAGATATTGACAAACAGTAAAAGATAGTCAAAAATGATAACAGATAGATAAATTTATATAAAAAGTTATTGAATTAATAAAAAGGAGCAAAAATGGCAAGAGTTAAATACAAAACAATAAAAGAAAGATTTAGAGCATTAAGAGAAGAACTTAATACTTATGAAAAAGACTGTACGCAAGATATGTTATCAAAACAAATATATATACAAAAACCTCAAATATCAGAGTTAGAAAATGGGAAAAGATTACCTTCTATTAATGAACTAAAAGAATATAGCAGATTTTTTAATATAACTATGGAATATTTATTAGGTGAATCAGATAGTAGAAATTATAACAACACAATGACAACAAAAGAATTGGGCTTGTCAGATGAAGTAATAAATGCTCTTAAACTATGGGAAGAAAAAAGTCCTAAATGCAATATTATATACGTTTTAAACCAAATATTTAAACTTGGATATGGTTATTCATTTTTTAATGCTTTGAGTCGTTATTTTTACGGTGAATGTAATGAATTTTTGATGTCAGGAAAAGATTTTAAAATGCTTACTGATAATAAAGTTCAAATAGTCGGAAAAGACTTATCAAAAAGTACAACATTGACAAATAAAGGTGTAGAACGAATTTATCAATATGAATTATATGATTTTTTGGCTGATATAAAAAAGAAACTTAAAGAAAATAAATTTGAATGTGAGAGCGAAATGTATAACGGTTTTGATACAAATGCCTGTTTATCAGAACACTATAACGACTTAGACGGAATAATTAATGATAAAGACTTTACAGAATATCTAAGTAAGATAAGGAGGAATACAAATGGCTTACATTCAACAACGAAAACGAAAAGACGGCAGAACCTCGTTCACAATAAAGGTTCAAAGGGGCAGAGATAGTAACGGCAAACAATTAAAGCCTTACATTATGACTTGGACTGCACCTGCCGGCATGAGTGAAAAGAAGGCTCTTAAAACCGCACAAGATAAGGCAGTAATATTTGAAAAAGAATGCAAAGAAGGTATTGTTGCAGATATCAAACAGACTTTTGAAAAATATGCAAACTATGTCATTAATTTAAAAGAAAGCAGAGGTATTAAACACCGTACTATAAACGGTTACAGAAAAATCTTACCCAGAATTTGTAAAGAAATCGGTCATATTAAACTAGCAGATTTAAGACCTCAACATTTAAACAATTTTTATGAAATGCTGTCACGAAACGGAATGAACTTAAGAACCGGTGGAAAATTAAGCAACAAAACTATCCATGAATACCATTGTTTTATAAGAGCCGTATTATCAATAGCAGTTAAAGAAATGATATTACCTTATAATGTTGCAAGCAAAGCAACACCGCCAAAAGTTGTCAAAAAAGAGGCTAATTATAATGAAACGATTGATATTATTAATATCTTGAATTATGCACAAAATGAACCTTTAAAATGGCAGGTAGCAATAAATTTGTTAGCCTTTACAGGTTGTCGCAGGGCTGAACTTGTCGGACTTAAATGGGATAAAATCAACTTAAAAGACAATACGATAACTATTGATACAAATATTCTATATACGAAAGAAAAGGGTGTATATCAAGATACCACGAAAACAGAATCATCAAAGCGTACTGTAAGCATTCCGCCGGAGCTTTCAGCATTGATTAAACAATACAAAAAAGAATACATTGAACAGAAAATGCTATTTGCTGATAAGTGGAATAGTGAAAACTTTGTTTTTGTAAAGGAAACCGGTGAACCAATGCACCCAGATAAAATAACATCATATTGCGGAAAATTCAGAACAAAATATAATAAAATTATTACGGAAAAGAATAGAGAATTACCGCAGTCAGAACAATTAAAACTTATTCCACGCATGAACCCTCATTCATTCAGACATAGTGCGGTTAGTATGCTTATTGAGAACGGAACTGATATTATTACGGTAAGTAAAATGGTAGGACACGCAAAAGTAAGCACCACAACAGATATTTACAGTCATATTATGCAAAAATCTTATGAAAAAGCCTCTGAAACATTAGCAAATGTTTTAATAAGAGAACAAAAGGTAAGTTAATCTGAATTTAGTAGATTTATACAAAGAGCATTGTTGTAAAAAATAATGCTCTTTTTTGTTGAAAAATTTTATGGTGTTGAACTTTTGTTGAACATTTTGTATTTTTAAACCAAAAATTCGCATTAAAAAAGAGGGCTGAAACCCTCTTAAATATTAAAAACTCCCCAGGTTGGACTCGAA
>JAEEGL011584860.1_pt1 | contig 13933 bp, 6 predicted proteins | sample 9134231 | NCBI WGS metagenome assembly JAEEGL01 (sample SAMN16246548, study PRJNA631951) | gut metagenome | biome: gut microbiome; feature: rumen; material: fiber-attached | host: Bos | place: Iran: Karaj | collected 2018-10
CGTGCCATATCTCGTTCCCAGTCCGTTGTTCATACCCGAACCGAACACCTCGGTGTCGGCGAATTCTTCCTGAGTGCCGGCAATATCGATGAGCACATAACTGCGGTCCTGCACCTTGTCGCCATCGCGGTCGCCCAAGTATCCCTCACCGGCTCCGAATATCTTGTCAACATGGTTTCGGGCATTACTATCGGGGCGGAAGTTGACAAAGGCATTGTTCAAATGGGGATGCTTGTAGCCTTTAGCAACAGTGAAATCGGTTTCGTAGTCATAGTCGCCGAAACAGCCGCCAAAAATGTCCTTCATGTCACCCTGGCGGTATTCCACGTAGGCACTGGCCTGCAGCACGTCCTTGTGGCCGTCGGTTTTGCCTTCGCCAGTACCGTCGTCAACATCCTTTTCAAGAACCAAGGGCAGCGTACCAGTGTTTACACGGGAGGTGAAGGTGCCCACGCCCTTGATCTCGCCGCCCAGGTCGTTGCCGCCGTAGATATGGTCGCGCAGGTAGGGGAAGCCCGTCACGGTGTTGCCCTTGGCATCAGTCCACTTGCCCACGTAGGTCTCGGTATGGCCAAGAATGTCGGCGTTACACGAGCCGGTAAAGAGGTTGAACAGGCGACCGTTGCCAAGGTTGGCGCGGGTATCGCCGCAGATAGGACCTTCGAAGCCGCCGCCATAGATAAACTCCACGTCGGCCGTGCGGTCGGATGTGTTGCTGGGGTCGCGGGGCACACCCTCACTGTCGGAATAGGTCAGGTTCACCGTGGTGCTGTAGGCCGGGTTGTACTCGTAGGCCTTGCCATTAAACGAATAGACTCCAGTAGCTTTATCGTAAGTACCGTCGGCTTCTGCTGACGAGCCGATGGACTTGCCTATCACGCCGCTCTCGCTGCCGCCGAACACCTGGAAGGTATAGCCTGCGTTGACGTTTACCGTGGTGCTACCCCATATCTCAGTGCCCTTACCCTTGCCGCCAGCAAAGATACAGAGTGCCTCGCCAAGCACGTCCATGCCCTGCTCGTTGAGAATGACGCCGGAGTGGCGCTGGGTGATGTTATAACTCTTGTAGTCGTAGAGTATGTTGTCGCCAACCTCTTCACCCGTGAAGGCATCGAATATCTCGTGCCTGTTGTGCAGGCCGCCGTCCAGATTAACCACCACATTGCCATTAACATGGCCGCTCTCGCAGCAGCCGCCATAGACATTGGCACCCACGAGGCGACGGCTCTTGTCGGTATCGGAGGCAGTGCCGGTAGAGAGGTCTACCGTAGGCAACTTGTCACCAGACAAGATGGATTGGGACAGAATATCGGGTACTAAGTCGTTGGCACCATAGTCTGCGCTTGCGTATTCTGGCAAGGTTGATGTGACATATTTCTTCAGGTTCCAGGTGTTCCATTCCAGGCCGGTTTTCGCGCTGTTAAGGCGCATGGGAACCATCTTGATCTTCGTAAGATTCATTATCACACGGTCGCCAGTATAGCCGTCACGCTGTTCGGCCTCATTACCCATGATGCCGCCTTCGAAAGCGGCATTATAAGGACCTTCGGCCACGTTGGCATTGTTGCAGCCTGCCACCAATTTATTATATATATATATAGGTGCCTTGGGGTCTATCTCAATGGGACCGCCGAAGGTCATACTGCCTCGGTTGCCGCCATAGTAGAGCGAGCCGATGTAGGAAGTGTAGGGGTCATAGTTGACGCGGTCGCCATTATCGGTACTTTCCACTTTCATCTCGGGTACCTGGCTCAAGGCCACACCTTTCATATAAGTGGCAAAGGCGGTGGGGTCGTCTTTTAGATTCAAAGTACTGAAGTCGTCGTCGGCATAAAGGCTCAGGATCTCATCGTCAACCATCATAGCACCATTGTTGCCCAGAAACACGTTCTCGGCAATGACGTGGGAACCAATCTTCAGTTCAGTGATGGGATATTTCGGCAAATAACCGTGGTTGGGGTCGGCCTTAAGCGTAGCACAGTTACCGCCCACGAAGATAGAGCCGCCGATAATGGTTTTCTTTTCAGGTGTACCTCTCACCTGGATGCTCACCTGCTCGGCATCGGGACGGATGGCAAGCATGGCTTCCAGTGAGTTTGAGTAGCCTTCTTCAGAATAAAAGAAATCTTGGTAGGTCTCGTCATCCTCTTTCTTGTCGGTATAGGCGTAGGCGCCGTTGCCGCCGCCGTAGACATCACCACGAATACTGGTCTGGATACCCACGGCATTGCCGAAGTACACCTTGCCGCGCACGTCGTTGCCACCATACACATTGTTGACGTCGCCGCCGGCAACGATGACACGGGCAGCAAGATTGGCAGGGAAGGCGTAGCCGGGAATATCGTTGGCTACCTTGGTCACATCTTCATATACGCCCGACTCGTTCTTTGCCATGGGGCGCACATCGGCCATACGGCAGCCGCCAAACAGCCTGTCGACCTTCACCGTCGATGTGCTCGGAATCTCAAGGAAGAGGCCCGTCTCGTAGATCATATCGCCACGGTTTCCGCCACTATAGAGATAGCGTATCTGGCCGTCCTGCAGGTGCCATGTGGGGCGGATGGCCATCGTGGCCTGGTTGTTGCCGCCAAAGAGACTGCCTATCTGGAACTCGTCGCTGCTGAGGTCGGACAGGTCGTTCCAGATGCCCATCTCGTGGTAGCGGGCCTCGGTAAGCAGTTTCTGACCTCCTGCATCCTTAATCTGGGTAACAACCTTGCTGGGGTTGTCTACGCAAATCACGGCCTTGTCGTTCACAGTGGCATTGTTGCCGCCGCCGTAGGCATCGGAGATAGTGCCGCCATGCAGGTCGATGAAACTCCTGTCAAGGTCGGGGATGTTGAAGCCCGTTTCGCCGGCGGGTGTCGTCTTGAAAGCTATGGGAGAGTCGCCAAAATGTTTGGGCTTAAGATAGATGTTGTGGGTGATGAATGTGCCGCTCTCATTGGGCGTGCCATCCGCATCGCTCTTTACATCCTCGTATACGTAGTTGCCGTTGCCGCCACCAAAGAGTTGGCCGATGAAGATGTCGTGTACGTTCTTTTTGTCGCTGGTTGTCTTGTCAAAAGTTGGGTCGACTTCCTTGGCTGCATCAATCTCCTCTTGAGTATAATTAATCAAGGCAGAGGCTGAGGTTCGCACAAAACTATTCCATGTGCCGTCAACACCTTTGGCGTTGCCTACCAGTTCGGTGGGCAGACGGGGCTCTGCTTTATCGTCGGCACCTACGACGCCCGAGATGTCGTTGCCGCCAAACACCTGGTTGATGATGATGTCGTCTGTGGCGTTCACGCCGTCAATATGCACGTAGGCATTGCCGCCCACGTTGGCCATACGTGCACCGCCGAAGACTTTGCCCGAGGCGTTCTTGTTGGCGGGGGCATCAGCATCAGCACGTGCGCCAATGTCGCCGGCACGTACTGTCACGGTGGTGTTGCCCTTGACGTCGGCTTGGTTGCCGCCGCCATAAACGTTGCCGCCAATAGTAATCTGGGCGTGAAGACTGAATAATGAGCAATGAAGAATGAGGATTACCGCAAGCAGCAGCAATCTTCTCAATCTGCAATATGTCATAATATACTTCATCTCAATATTCAATCTTTAATCTTTAAAAGGCAAAAATACTAATATTTTTTCTTATTATCGCAATTCTTTAATATTTTTTAAATATCTTGTATCTATTCGTGAAATTCGTCTAATTCGTTATCGTCTTTAATATCCGTTTCATCCGTGTAATCTGTGGTCGTATTAGTTCACCACAATCGTCGGGTTGTCCAGGTCGGGTTCCGACAGCACATACAGGTACGTCGGTGCCACCGTGAGGTTGACGATATAATAAGTGCCGCGAACCAGGACTACCTGCAGGTTGTCGAAGATCGTGTCAAGGTTCAGTTCGTTCTCGGCCGTGCAGTTCTGTCGGATGCGGTTGCCTTGTTTGTCATATACGTCGTAGGTACACTTCAGGGTGAAAATATCCGTTTCATGGGGCAGGAAGCAGCCCATGAGGTCGGTGTATGTGCCCTTTTGCAGAACGATGCCGCCGGGATAGCCGGGTGTCGGTGTGGAGTACAGGGCCCCGTTGAAGATGGTGGCGTATGACATGTAGTTGTTCGTCTCGGGGGGTGTCACCGAGGTAGGGGTGAATGTGAGGCTACTGATGGGCGTGGGGTTGTCGGCTGTCAAAGTAATGGTGCAGTCGTATTTCTCGTACATGTCGGATGACTTCAGTTCCACCTTCTTCAGCACAATGGTGCGCAGGTCATCGTATTTCGTGTCTACCTTGAAGCGGAACCGCAGGCCAGAGTAGATATGGTCGAAGAGAAGGAATAGGTGGTTGCTTCCGTTAGGGGGATCTCCAGAGACTAACTCTTTCTTTACCCTCTTGATGTTAACACTAAAATCGCCGGGAGTAAGGCGGTTATACCTTTTATGTGTTGCTGGGGTATAGTCCCCGATAGTTTCCTCGTTATCGAGATTGTTTGGCTCTCCTTCGTCATATCTGTCGTTTCCGTTACTATCGGTATAATAGCCACCGTCGTAGTCTGTCTTTTCTACAGTTTTTCTGAAGCCCTCTTTTGCTCCGATGGTCACGCAGACATCGGCGGGCACGATGGGCTTCAGTTCATGGATGGTCAGCACGGCACCGTCGGCGTAGGTACTGCTTCCAGCACGTTTGCTGATGCTGGATCCTTTGGCTGCGTCGGCTGGAATATAGCCGTAGGCGTAGTATGTGCCTGTGGGTAATTCTTCTATGTCGCTTAGTTTCCATGTGTCGCCGGTGCTCTTCCTCAGACGGCCGTGCAGATACTCCGGATCTTTATCCGGTCTTCTTGTCAAGTATATATCGATAGTATTATTGGTTAGGTCTCGCTGCTGGTAGAACGGACCACCAAGACCATAATTGGCCGAGAAGATATTATAGGATCCAGGTGGATTCCAGGTGCTGCGCGTCATGCCATCTGTAGCCCAACTGTTGACCGTGCCGCGCGAGGCTTCTGCCACGTCACTGTATGACGGTGCCGAGGCTGTCGCTTCCAATATCCCGGCATCCTCCAGCGTCTCGGTTGTATCTTGTGTCTCAGGCTCGCGTCCCTCCAGCATCTCCCTATCCTCAGAGCATCCCACAATTCCGATAAGACTTATAATTCCTATAAGTCCCATCATCCACCGTATTATCGTCAATTCATTCTTCATTCTTCAACATCCTTCACCAGTTATAAATAGTATGGTCTTTATCGCCTGCAGACACCCACGGCGTGAAGGCCGCCCACACCACGTTGATCTCCACACCCTTCGTTGATGGCGTCAACAGCAGTCCCAGCGTGTAACTCGTGTTGCCCTGAAAGGCTATATCGATACTGCCGTAGGCTTCCAGGGGGGTGGAGTCGTTGTTGATAGTGTATTCAATAGTGATGGTCATCGGCGTGGCCGGTGCCTGATAGTTTCGCGGTATGATGAGCAAGCCCTTGCTCAGCAGGTCATAGTAGGGCGTGTGTGTGTCATTAGGTGGTGTGTCGAGTGGCGTTGACGTGATTTCAAACGGGGTTGAGGCGAGGTGTGCGGTGCCGATGTCCACAGTCATGTTGCCAGAACATTGGTACCAATAGGGCTTGTCATCGCTTTTCTCCGCAGGGCTGCTGATATCGAGCAGGCCCTGCTCATAGAGCGGCGTTATTTTGATACTCTTGATGGTTACCTTGTCGCAGCCGGGGTTGGCAATGACGGCGCAGGAGAACATGATTCTCGACATGCCATGATGGAAGTACCAGTCGATATAGCCGTCGCGCGTGTCGGCAGGGTCGTGAGCCGACGGCTTGTCGCGCCAGTCACCACTCATCTTATAAGTGATATTGTCGTATTGAGTACCGTAGCGGTAATATTCCTTCAGGGCCTCTTCGGTAGCAGGGGAGGGTAGAGGTTTATACTCACCGATATTCTCGCCGCTTGTCTGCACCAGTCGTCCCGTGCCCCACAGCGGGTCGTGCTGCGTGCCGTTGCTATAGTCATCCTTGTCGACCACCACAGGCAGCAGGGGCATGCCTTCACCGTAAGTGGCAATAGTATGATTATAGATTTCAGTGGAATAGATACTATTGGTGCCGTCTATCAGGTTATAACTCACGTAGGGGGCGTAGGCGCGGAACGTGAGTTTCTCGCTGGCGTTCAGCGGCCAGTATTTCGAGGGCGTATAGTTCCATGAGTCGGTCGTGCCGTCCCATTTCTTCCATTCCACCTTCTGGTTTTGCATCAGCATATATATTGCGTTCGACGGACTGCTGAAATCGATATCTTTCGTGTACCAGCAGTAAACGCCGAAGCCCTGTTCCTTCAACAGTTCGGTGGTCAGTTCGCCATCGCCTATAGCGCGGGTGACACGCGAATGTGCTGTCCCGCCTTCGTCGCCGGCAAGTTCTGCCGAGAAACCAATAAGATGTTCCACTGCGGGCTCCACCACGGCAGGCTCCTCGCCGCCGCCGGGTGTTTCTTCCCCTCCGCTGCTGCATCCCATCAGTCCCAGTGTTCCCACCAATCCCAATAGTCCCATCAGTCCCACTCGTCCCAGTGGTCCCATCATCCTCCGTATTATCGTCGTATTCTCTTTCAATTCGTTTAATTCGTTTAATTCGTTGTCAAATAAATCCGTTTCCGTTTCATCCGTGCAATCTGTGGTCGTTATTCTATCACTTCTATGTTATTGATCGTAGTCGTTTCTCCCCATTCCACCACTTGACCAGTGAATTCAATCCTGTTGGCGCGCAGGCGGATGGTATATATATAGTGGTGGTTGGCCTTCCATTCCAGTAGTGGGTCGCCAGTGCCAATCTCCTTCATCGTGTTCAGTTGCAGCGACGCCGTGTTGCGGTAGGTGTACTCCTGATCGGCTACGGGGGTGGAGCCGCTGTAGTGGTAACTGGTGCCGTCGCTCTTGAAAGTTATCTCGTAGTCGAGGTTGATCATCGCGTCGTCTCCGAGTGTCTGCGGCATCAGCAGTTGTGGCGTGATGGTCTTAAAGTCTATCTTGTATTGCGGGTCTGTTTCGTTTGTGCCGTGCTTGGTGCTTTGTCCGCTCCAGGTGAGGGTGGTGCCCGTGGCGGCGGCGTAGTCGGTGGTGAGCGTGCCGTCCTTATAGATGTTGGTGATGTTCAGGCTGTTCAACTTAAAGCGGGCTACATCCTTGTAGATATCCCTGTCGGCTACGATATGAAACTCTATCTTGGCCAGTGCGTGATGCATTGGGAACTTCACGACGTCGTAGATGCTCAGGTCTTCGAATATCGTGCCAGGGTCGTTCTCGGTGTCGCGGCTGTAGGGCAGGTCTGTAAGCAGGTCGGACACCAGAAAGTCTATCTGGTTGTCTACGCCGTCCTTCACCGTGAAGTCGAACGACGGCAGCGCGGCATCGTCATTGTCCAGCAGTGTTCTCAGACCGGTCGCATTATTAGGATATGCTGGACTCTCTGTATGGCCCGGGACCTCCGTCGTATAGGGGTAGTAGGCTATGAACGACACCTTGTCGTTCTCCTCGTTGGGCCAGTATTTCAGTGGTGTGTAGTAATACAGGTTGTTGTCGGCCTGATAGGTCACCTGCTGGTTCCACATGAAGTTGGGCGTATTGGTGGCGGGTGCTGTCAGCCATCCGCTTTCGTCGTGGTAGTAGGCATACACGCCCAAACTACCTCCGTCGGGTATGGCGTATACCTCGCCACCTCGGGTTGGGGCAGGTTGGCTGTAGACTTGGGCGGCATTCCCGCGCGTCGTGTACTGCTCGGTATAACTCCCGAAGCCCACGGCTCGCTGTTCCCTCTGCTGTCGCATTTCCTCTCCCTCGTGAGTGCATCCCATCAGTCCTATCAGTCCCATCGCTCCCAATAGTCCCAATAGTCCCACTCGTCCCACAAGTAGTTCAACTCGTCCCGCAATTCCTATTACTCCCATTCTTCTCATAGCTCTTGCAGGTTTAAGTTCAGTGTGTACGTCGTGTTGCCTCTCAGCGGATTCACAACCACGGGTGTGGGAGCAGACCCCGGGTCTGCAGGCACTGTCAGCACGGTAGTCTTTTCGCCTGACACATTGTTGCCCTCGCTCGTCATCTTGTGGTATTTCACTTTCACCGTCAGGCTCAGCGTCTCCTGAGGTATCAGGTACACATACGACTGCCGGTCGATGCAGTAGAGCGCGTTCTGTGCAGTGGTCGTCAGACCATCGGGCTGCCAGTCGTAGGGCAGTCCATCCACATAGCGCACAGCCGGGTCGATGATGCCGTAACTGCTGGTGTTGCTGTCATCGCTGTCAATGATGATGGTGCGACTGGGATTATCTTGATTGCTCCAAATGGGGTAGTATTTTGTGACATCGCCCACTGTCTCAGTAGTCTGCCCGTTCAGTGACAGGCGGCCGTTCTTGGCCATCTCACCCTGCAGACTGATCTCCTCTATCAGCACCTTCGTGTTGGCAGGCAGACTTTCCACCTTCGCCTGAATCTTTAGGCGTGCCAGTGCGTGGCGCATCTTGATGCTCAGCGTACCTGAAGCAACATAGCCGGGATCAAAGTAGGTGGTTGAGGAAGGGATGGCAGAGGGCTTTGCATAATACCACAGCAGATCTACCACATCCACGAGTTTCTCGCTGATGCGGTAGTCTACGTAAGGGGCTTCGCTGTTATTGGAAATGCCTACAATGCCGGTGTCGTCGCCGTCGGCACTGATGGGTGCTGATTGATAGGGTGCGTAGGCGCTGATGCTGAAGTTGTCCAGGTTGGCGGGCCAGTATTTTATAGGCTCATAACTCCAGTAACCTTTCAGCAATGGATCGGATGACGGATCGCCCGGATCTGATGGCTTCAGGTCGCCCACGAAGGTAAACGTCACCTGCTGGTTATACATCATGTCGGGTAACCCGCCCGCATTCTGGCTGGCAAACACCCCGAACCCCGTATAGTACAAGTCCTCGCTGTTCATCGCTCCGCTATGTCCTATCACGGCGCGAGTCCCAGTCATCCCATCATTCGTCCCGTCAGTATCCTCACTCTCGCTCAACTCGCATGCGAAAGATATAGCCACGCCTTTGTCTGGTGTGGCCTCAAAGGTCACATCATCCTGAGAGCAACTCATCAACAGAATTGCTCCTATCATCATCATACCATATATTACTTTCCGCGCGTACATTAATAATGGTTATGAGTTCAACCTGCAAAAATAGCAAATATTTTCTATATAGCCAAATTTTTAGCCATTTTTTTGCACTTTCCCGCTCTCGCGCGCACATTATGCGTACATTATATATATTATATATACTACTTTGCAAGATTCATAAAGCCAGACTTTAGCAGGTCGCGCGCCGCACTAAGTCCCTTCTCTTCCTCGTTCAGTTTCAGGTACTTACGCAGCATCGTTTCGCTACTGTGACCCGTAACGGCCATAATCGACGACAGCGGCACATGATTCTTATACGCATTCGTTGCCCAGGTACGGCGAGCCGTATGCGTAGAGAGCAGGTCGCAGAAGCGTTTGTCAGAAGGACGCTTCTCGGCACCCACATACTCCTTGATGCCGGCGTTGTAGGTCCAGCCCATCAGAAGCCCGATGGCTTTCAGACCTTTGGTCATGCTGTTTATACGGTGTTGCCTGATGTGACCGCCATGACGATTCAAGATTTCTTCCACCCTCGAATCCAGGGGGATAAGCACGCGCTTGCCTGTTTTCTGCTGAACGATGTCTATGAACTTGAAACCGTCTGACTCCTTGATCATATCCGTTCTGATACGCTTGTAGTCCGAATGGCGCTGGCCGGTAAGACACCCTACGACAAACAGGTCCTTATACTCCTGATAGTATTGGCGGTAGCGATTTTTCAGACGCGCCTCAAGCAGACGCATACGAAAGACCTCCTGTTCGCTTTTGTCCTCTATCCGCTCTACCATACGCTTCAAAGTCTTGGTATCTGTGAAGTCCGTACGATATAAGGCAGATACTTGGTCTTCGGTAAGGTATATGTTGTCTGCCGTGCCGCGGTCAATGCTGAAAGTTCCAAGTTCATAACTGTCGTTATGATGTAGCCCCTCGTGTTTCGAGACCGCCATGATGGTTTTCAGGGCAGTGATATAGTTTGAGCAAGTGCCAGGCCGGGTGATACGCTCCTTGCCATCCTTATACTTACGCTCATGAAACAGGAAAAAGACAAAATCGTCAAAAAACGACTGCGTAATATCCACGAAGTCAATGACCAGATGCCGGCTGGCTTCGTAGTCCTTCAGTGCCACACGCAGATTCCTGAACGCATTGATAGTACCGTCGGCCAGCCGAGTCTTCTTCTTCTGGTGAAGCCTTTTGCCCGACTCGCAGTCGGCAATGTACTTGTCGAGGAAGGTCATCAGCGTCAACTTCTCAACATGCAATGTCGAACGGATGAGTGCGGAGGCCTTGTCCACATCAAAGGCACCCGTCTCTTCCATCTCTGTCAACTTGCTCTTCACAGTCCACAATTTCAGAACATCGTCATCCTCGCCCACAAAAATCCGGCGTCCCTTTCTCTTGGCATCGTCAAGGGCTTTCAGGTCTATTCGCATGCTGTCCCATTCCTCCGGACACATCACAATGCCAAGCGAGATCTTCGTATTCAGACTGCGAGACTTAACCTCACCGCCCTCAATACGAGATACACTACTGTTTTTCACATAGGCATATAATACCACTTGCCCTTTACGATTCAATCTCTCAATAATTGTTACCATAGTATTCTAATTTAAATGTTGTGAATGAAAACAATCGCAAAGATATACAAAGAAGGTGACTTGGGGGAATATTTGGGGGATTATTCCTTTTCCCTTCGTGGAAAACGCCCCATTTCCCTGACAATGTCATTCACGCAGCATTTGCCCCCACAACTAATCATTTTAACCCCACTATATATTCGAGATTTTTTATTTTCTTTTTTTATTAACTTTTTAAAACATTACAATTATGAAAAAGAGTTTATTTTTCTTTGCAGCCGCAGCCCTCGCGCTCACTGCATGTTCTAACGATGACGCCACACAGCAGGCGCAGGCTACTGCCGCACCGCAGGCCGTGGCGTTTGACATCTACACCTCTGGTACTACACGTGCCGGTGATGCTGGTATTCAAACAACTTCTACCCTGCAAGCTAGTGGCAAGGGCTTTGGTGTGTTTGCAGTACAATCTGACAACACTAAATATGCTCAAGACCTAACAACCAATTTTATGTGGAATGAGCACGTAACCTATGGTACATCTGCATGGGCTTATTCTCCTCTGAAATATTGGCCAAATGAAACTGACAACGACAGCCAGAGTGCCAATGCTGAAAGTGACAACATCGACCGCTTGTCATTCTTTGCATACGCACCCTACGTAGCTGAAGTAACTAGCACATATGATGGTAGTTTGACTGGAGTGACGTATAATTCCGAAGGAAAACCCACAAAAGCAGCACACAATGCAACTGACATTACTACAAATGTTGGCATTCTTGGTGTAAATGCAAATAATGAAAACACAATACCTCCTTTTGTATGGTACAAGTCTGCAACAAAGCCATCTGAGAGTGTTGACTTGTTGTGGGGTGTTGCCCCTGCTGGTGGTCTGAGTTATACTTCTGTTGCAGCTGGATTGAATAACACTGATGGTGTGGCACAAATAGCTACTGGTACGGTTACTGTTGCGGAAGGAATGCCTTTGGTTGATCTTATCAAGCCTGTTAGGGACGAAAAGATTAAGTTCCTCTTTAAGCATGCTCTGGCTCGTCTGGGTGTAACTGTCGTTGCTGCCATTGACCAGATTTCTCCTGGTGGTAATTTTGAAGACACAAATGCTGATAATGCTTACACTACAGAAGATGCAACCCATGTTGCAGTGGAGTCTATTGTAATTAATGCTTCAGGAACAAACAAATTGTATACAGAAGGTCGTTTGAATTTAAAGAACGAAGTTGCTAATCAGTCTCTTTGGGAAGAGAAAAGTGGTGCGATTTCTGCATTAACCATTAATGAAGATAGTGAATTGTCAAAAGAGATTCTTTGGAAAACAAATCCTGAAACCACATTGAACCAGCTTGGATTTAATGGTGTTGACAAGACTGAAAGAATTGCTATGAGGAGTGAAGGTGTAGCAGCTAATGCCCCCGTATACTTCATGCTTATTCCTTCTCACTTAGATACGGAGTTGACGGTAACAATCACCTATTATGTATTCACGAAGGATCTAAAACTCAGTCATGCTACTTATGGTACTTATGCAGTCACCAAGAATGTCATTAGCAAGGTGGTTACCATCCCCGGCCTTACCAACAACAAGGCCTACAACCTGAAGTTAATTCTTGGCCTGACTTCTGTTAAGCTGGATGCTGAAGTTGCTGACTGGGATAACGCAGGTAGCACTCCTATTGACCTGCCACAGAACAAGGACTAATCAGTCCGTAAGGATTAAACTCTTGTTCTGCAAGCATCGAACTTAAAACTCCGCGACGAGCGGAACCCTAAATACTCGGGGCGACAGCACGGCTGCCGCCCCGAGTTCGCGTTAGAAAATAGAAATAGTTCCGAAATAATTCAGAAAAAGTTTGGAGGTCTGGAATTTTTTTTCATACCTTTGCAACGGATTATTCGGAGTGCATAACACCCCTTTCGGCGACTGACTATCGCCAGCGTCCTATCCGTAAGGAAAGACACGCGCCCGTTGCCCCGCAGCTTCGGGCGTTTTTAGTTGCACCTTAGTCAAGTGCAACGAGCGGCATAACTAAAACGTCGTGAAAAACGGCAAGTACGTATATCCCAAAAGGGCAAAGTACCTACGCTTCACGGTAGGCAAGTAAAGAAGCCTAACGGCTGATTTCAGGGGATGTGCGGGCATCCCCTCTTTCTCTACCTAACACGAGAACACACGCCCCGAGTTCGCAAACTAAATTAGATTGCAGCGCAAAGTAAATTAGATTGCAACACAAACTAAATTGGATTGTAAAACATCACCCTTTCTTGAAAAGGTCGTCTGCAATTATCTGTTTAGTGACCTTTCTCGCATACATATTATCATATAGGCCGAAGGGAGTTACATACACTTTTGAAAAAGATTTCTTCGTGTTAGTCACCTTCCTGAAAGTACGAAGCCTCTGCTCCATACGGCCGGCATACGCTTTGGTTATCTCATATTCACCTTCAGAATATTTCATTTCACAAACGCTGATGGTCTTGTCTTTCCTGTCTATCAGCAAGTCAATCTGCCCGCCAGTTTTCAAATCCTCGTCTGCATCAGGATCATTTTTTACAGCCTCCGATGGACGGTATGACCATGAGCAGGGCGAATAGTAAGATCCGCTGATACCCAATGCATTGACTATTTGGTCTATGTGATGTAGGCAAACGGTCTCAAAAGCATAGCCAGACCATGAGGTATACTCAGGACTGCCAATCTTCTGCAACCAATAATTCTTTCCATAGTCACCTTTGTCTTTCATGAAGTGAAGATAGAATAGTGAGAACTGGTCTGTCAGTTGAAACATCTTGTCCTTCTTCTCTTTTCCGAAGGGACGGTAAGATCGTATAAACTCACATACTTCCAACTCCTTGAGTAATGTAGTGAGATTGCCATTGTTCGGAAGTTTCGCCTTGCTGATTAATTCCAGGCGAGTCATTCCTTTCCCCACACTACTGAGTGCATGGATGACGGCGATATGGCTGTCGGCTTTTTTGAAAAGGGAGTCGTATAGTCTGTCAAACTCATCGGTAAGTTCTCCACCTCTGGTAAAACACAGCGCCTCAATATTCTCTGCCACGCTCTTATTCTTGTCAAATAGCGACAGGTAATAAGCCACGCCGCCGACGGCCATGTAACAGTCTATCATCTCAGGACGCTCATAGTTGAATCCATAACTATGGAAGTATTGCTCCACTTCTTCAAGACAGAAAGGAGATATTAGCATTTTA
>JAEEGL012534259.1_pt1 | contig 13933 bp, 12 predicted proteins | sample 9134231 | NCBI WGS metagenome assembly JAEEGL01 (sample SAMN16246548, study PRJNA631951) | gut metagenome | biome: gut microbiome; feature: rumen; material: fiber-attached | host: Bos | place: Iran: Karaj | collected 2018-10
CGAGAGGTACTCGGTGTGACCCGGGAAGTCGAAGTCAGGGGCCTGGATGTTGCGTTTGTTGATGGGCGCTGTGACCAGAACGTCGACCTTGCCAGCCTTGAGGTCGGCACAGGCGCGGTTGAGGCTCTCGCGCGAGAGGGCACCGGCAATCTCGGTGCTCTTGCCGAGGTCTATCTTAATCTCCTCCTGGGTAAGGTTGACAACATTGTACTTGCGGTCCTGGGCATCGTTGGCATCTCGGATGGAATTAAAGTTCATATCCTGCTGCACCGAGGTGAGGAGTTTCTTGTGGTAGGAGGCCACCTTGGAAGAACCATATAGCACTGGGGTGCATACATCGAACATGCGGCTGTCGCTAAAGGTCTTGATGATTACCTCGTAGCCAACACCATTGATATCTCCGTGGGTGATGGCCACTCTTATCTTTTTGTCGTTGTTACTCATATTGTTAAAGGATTATTTATCGTTAATGATATCTTGCATTTGAAGGAAGGCATAGAGCAGGCGGATGCCATAGCCCGAGGCACCGACGCGATAATAGTGCTGGGGCTTGGTGAAATAGGCCACACCCGCGATGTCGAGGTGGATATAGGGCACCTTGGCCGCAAAATGGGCCAGGAACTTACCTGCTGTAATTGTGCCAGCCTGCGGCGTGGTGCCACAGTTGCGGAGGTCGGCCACGGGACTTTTTATCAGCTCGTCGTACTCGCTCCACATTGGGAATTCCACCAAGCGTTCGTATACCTGACGGCCTACAAGGCTAAGCAGTGTCATGGGGTTCTCGGCCTCGACCTGCATGGCGGCAATGCCGAAGGTGGAGATGGCACGAACAGCAGCACCCGTGAGTGTGGCGGCATCTATGATGAGACGCGGATTGTAGTTGCGTGCAGCATAGGCGATGGCATCGGCGAGGATAAGGCGGCCTTCAGCGTCGGTGTTTACAACCTCGACGGTGGTGCCGTCGTACATGGTAAGTATGTCATCGGCTGCATAGGCGTTGAACCCAGGACGGTTGTCGGTCATAGGCAGCAAGGCCACAAGATGCACCGGCAGATGGTTGTCGGCAGCAGCGAAAAGGACCGAGGCCATAGTGGCGGCACCAGCCATATCGGACTTCATCTCCTGCATATAGTCGTCGGGCTTGATGTTGAGGCCGCCGGTATCGTACATAATGCCCTTGCCAACAAGGCAGATGGGCTGCTGCTTGGCAGCCTCGCGCGGCTTGTATTCTAGCACCACAAAGCGTGGTTCGTCTACGCTGCCGCGATTTACGGCCAGCAAGCCACCCATACGCAAGGCCTCTATCTGACGCTTGTCCATTACTGTACAGTGCACATCCTTGAGGTCGGCGGCTATTGCCGACAGCTCGTCGGCAAAGGCTGCGGCATTGAGATCCTGCACCGGCAGGTTGACCCATTCGCGGCACCAGAAGATACGGTTCCATAAGCGTTGTGAGGCTTCCAGTTCCTCTGGCTTAAGGAAAAGGCTGTCAACTGTGAGAGTGGCAAGATGGTAGTTTTCCTTGTTTCTATAGCGGTCGAAACTGTAGTCGGCCAGCGTGATGCCCTCCACGAAGGCGGCCATTTCCTCTGGCAGTGTGCCTTCGGCACTCACGGCAAGCGTCTCCACCTTGTCGGCTTCCAGACGCTTGAGCAGGTTGGCGGCACTGCGGCGCAATAGCTCCTGACACTCGGGAGCAGGCTTTTCACTATCGAACGACAGGAAGTAGAGGTGGTAAGGCAGACGGTCGAAGACCAAGAGGAAGTCCTTCTTCTCGGAACGGCGAGTCCTGACGAGATCTATCTCTTTCTTGCCCAGCGGAAGTGAACGTTCGGCGACTTCATCGCCATAAAGGAACAGCAAATCACCAGCGTGACTCTTTGCGTTTATCTTTTCTAGATTGTAGATCATTTCTATGCGTGTGTTATCATTATTATAATCTTATCCTGACTGATGCGCTCTATGTTCTGGAGGAAGCGCTCGCGAGTTGGCATATCCATCCACGCCATCGGCTCGTCGAGCACCAATACAGGGGCATCGGTATGCAGCATGCGAGCTATCGCCACACGCTGCCACTGGCCCATACTGAGTTCGGCACCGCCATTGAAAGCACGACCGAGCATATTGTCGTACCCCTTAGGCAGCCGCTCGAGGAAGGTGTCGGCAACAGCCTCGCGGGCCACCAGGGCGACGCCGTCGGTATGCGAGAAGCCTATATTCTCGGCGGCGGTAAGGTTGTATCGTATAAAGTCCTGGAAGAGCACGCCGACCTTTGAGCGCAACTCGGCGAGGTCGAAGCGGCGTATGTCGATGCCGTTGACGAGCACCATGCCCTCCTGCGGGTCGTAGAGACGCAGCAGGAGCTTGACGAGGGTCGACTTGCCATAGCCGTTCTCACCTTCAATGCGGGTCACCTCCCCCACCCTGGCGGTGAGATTGTAGTGGCTGAGCACGTCTCTATCCATGTCGGGATAACGGAAGGTGATATCGCGAAACTCGACGCTATCTATCTTCTCGGGAATCGGCACAGGGTTGGCAGGGGTGAGAATCTGCGGTTGGAAGTCGAGGAAATCGAATAGGTTGCCCACAAAGAGGCGATTATCGTAAAGTGCTGCAATGGCACTAACAAGCGATGTGAGGTAGCCTTGACCACGCCGGAAGGCCTCGAAAAGCATAACAAAACTACCAATGGTTATTGCGGCAGCAAACGCCCTGGTTACCAAAAGCCACACCACGGCGAGCATAGCGCTGGCCTCAATCACGCCACAGAGCACGTCGAGCACACCGAAGCGGCGCGATATACGCAACAATCGTTGCACGAGCTGGCTGCGACTATTGACAAAACGCTGACGGAAGAAGGCAGTGAGGTTGAATGCCCTCATCTCCTTGGCATAGTCGCGAGCCGTAAGCAGGGCCGAATAATAGGCCGTTTGGCGATAAAGCTGGGTATTGTCACGTCGGAAGTTGTAAATGCAACGGGCCTTGTACAGTCTTACCGCAAAGCCCGGCAGCACAGCCACCACCATAACAGCAATGACCCACCATGAGGCGGCGGTGAGCATCACCACTACGCCAACCACCGAAACGACAGCTCCGAAAAGAGCCATGAAGTTGTTCATTATCTGTATCGGGCGGTAGGAAGCTTCTTGCTGGGCGCGATGCAGCGAATCGTGAAAGTCGGGATTGTCGTAGTAGGCCATGTCGAGGCGTGCCGCCTGATTCTGCATGATATCGCTCAAATAGTCGACAAGCCGCTGGCCAAGGACGTCGTTGTTTACGTTGTTGAGGGCCGAGACAATGCGGTTGAGCAGGAACACCGCCACCATAGCAAGGAGATAGGGTATCACCGCCTGCGGCTCACCCATTCCGCGGACACCGGCCTCGACGCTGTCGACAAGCAGTTTGAGGATATAAAGATTTACCAACGGCAACACACTCTGTAGCAGCACATATAGCGCCTTGCGGCGGAACGACCAAGGGTCGCACCTCCGCACCAACATCAGAGCCTGCCATAGTTTCTTCATAGTATCACAATCTTTTTTATCACGTTGCCTTTCAGTTCGTCGTTCATTCGCTGGCGTAGCGTCTCACGACGGTATGTCATCTCCTGTCTCAGTGCAGCTGCAGCAAAGCGAAGTCGCAGCGTGCCGTCGCGATAAGAGCAAAGGGTTGTAAGCTTGTATATCAGGTCACCAGCCAAGTAACGGTAGGTCTTCTTCACCTCCATCTCTGAAGCGAACTCCCCCATGTCGAGCTGGTGGAAGAGACTCTGTATATAGTAGTTGAGCGGACGGTCGGGCTGCATAATTCAGTTAGGAGTTGAGGGTTAAGGCACCCTTGGTTACATTGAATATACGATGGTCGAGGTTGGGCAGGGTGTCGAAGATGGCCTGCACACGACCTGGTTGGGTGTCGGTGAGGAGCACCTGACCGAAACGGTCGCTACCCACAAGGGCTATCAACTGCCGTACACGCTCCATATCAAGCTTGTCGAAGATGTCGTCGAGCAGCAGAATGGGCTTCTGTCCGCAGTGGTTTTCAAGATACTGGAACTGCGCCAGTTTCAGTGCCAGAGCGAAGCTCTTCTGCTGTCCTTGTGAGCCAAAACGCTTTACAGTGAATTCGTCGCCCAGCATAAACAAGAGGTCATCCTTATGAGGACCGGCATTGGTGTATTGCGAATACTTGTCTGCCTGACGACTTTCGGCAATCTGCTGGTCGAGAGGCCGTGGGTCGGTGCTGTAGACAATGCCACCGGGTTCCGTTTCTCCGGCAATCCAATGGTAATATTCTGCAAACAGCGGGCTGAAGTCGTCAACGAAACGGCGACGCGCATCGAGCAGCGGCTCGCCGTGACGGCAGAGTTGCTCGTCCCACACGCCAACCATCCCCTCATCCCACAGTCGGTCTTCCCACATCTGCTTCAGCAGACGGTTGCGTTGTTCCAGGGCTTTGGTGTATTGTATCAGGTGGTCGAGGTAGACGTGGTCGGTTTGCGAAATCACGCCGTCGATGAACTTACGGCGACCATCGCTACCACCAGTGATAAGGTTCTGGTCGCTGGGCGACACCATGACCAACGGAATACGCCCTATATGCTCGGCAAATGTCTTACAGACCTTCTTGTTCCAACGCATCTGTTTGCCTTGTCCGCGACGCAGGATGCAGCTGGCCATATCGTCGCCATAATGGCCGTGGATGGCGAAGTAGTCCTCCCCTACGAGGATATTCTGTATATCGACGGGATTGAAATAACTCTTGCAGAAAGAGAGATAGTAGACGGCATCGAGCAGGTTGGTCTTGCCTGCTCCGTTGTTGCCAACAAAGCAGTTAACATTGCCACACAGCTGCACATCGGCCTCACGGTAGTTCTTGAAGTTGTTTAATATCAACCTATCCAATGTCATAACCACTAACTCTTAACTCATAGTTCTTAGTCGCTCCGCCACCTCTTCCATAAGCCAACGGGGAGTCGACGTAGCACCGCTGATACCAACACTCACTGCGCCTTCGACCCATTCGGTCCTTACCTCGGCGGCACTGCCGATGAAATAGGTGTGCGGCTGTATCTTGCGGCAGTATTCATACAGGTAGTGTCCGTTGCTGCTACCCTCGCCTGCGACAAACAACAGCACATCAACCGAGCTGGCAAAAGTCTCCAACTGCTGCGCACGGTGGGCCACCTGATTGCAGATGGTATCGTAGGCGACAAAATCGGCAGGGGTATGGCTCTCAATATTGGCAATCAGTCGGCGGTAGTCTTCGCGACTCTTGGTGGTCTGCGAATAGAGGCGTATGGGACGCTGGAAGTCGATAGCGGCAAGTTCGTCGGGATGACTTACAATTATCGCCGTGCCCTCCGTTTGGCCGTTGAGGCCCGTCACCTCGGCGTGGCCTGGCTTGCCAAAAATCACCACCTGCCCATCGACGGCACGCATCTCCTCGTATCCTTGGCGGATGCGACGCTGCAGGGTAAGCACTATGGGGCATGTGGCATCGATGAGGTGGATATTGCGACGGTCGGCGGCGGCATAGGTCGAGGGGGGCTCGCCGTGGGCGCGTATCAGCACCGTGCTGCCAGCAAGGTGTTCCATCTCCTCATGGCCGATTACCGTCAAGCCTTTGCGACGCAGACGCTCCACCTCGGCACTGTTGTGCACTATGTCGCCAAGACAATAGAGGCTGCCGCTGCGCGACAACTCTTCCTCGGCGGCGCCGATGGCTTTCACCACGCCGAAACAGTAGCCAGCATTATCGTCAATCCTAACTTCCATCACCAAACACTAACTCATACTCTGGTTCTCCTGACGCGCCAATTCAAGCACCTCTTCGTACTCCTCGGGAGTCAGGTCGTTGAAGAAATAATATACAGGGTCTACCTTTTTTCCGTTCTGTATCACCTCGTAGTGCAAGTGTGCGCCGCTCGACATGCCGGTGCTACCCACCGTGCCTATCATCTCGCCACGCTTCACATGCTGCCCCACACGCACCTTGACGGTGGCCATGTGGGCATAAAGGGTCTGGAAACCGAAGCCGTGGTCGACCAAGGCCACCACGCCGTAGCCACCATAGCCCTGCGGATTGCGGCCGGCCACACGCACCACACCGTCGCCGGTGGCGTAGATGGGTGTGCCCTGACGGGCCGTGAGGTCGATGCCAGAATGCAGGCGGCGGTACTTGAGGATGGGGTGGAAACGCATACCGAAACCGCTGACCACCTTGCATTTGTCCTTGGCGATAGGCATGATGGCAGGCATCGATGCCATACGCTCGCTCTTGGTGCGGGCCATTTCGTAGAGCTCGTCGAGCGACTTCGACTCAACATAAAGCCGCTTTGTGATGTCGTCCACCTTCATTGTGGTGCTCTTCAACAGCTCGCCGCTTTCCATCTCGTCGAACTCGGCATAGCGTTCCACGCCGCCGATACCGCTGTGGCGCACGTCGGCGCTCACAGGCTCGCTCTCGAAGATGGTGCGGTATAGCACGTCGTCGCGTTCCTCAAGGTCGACCAGCACCTTCTCGGCACGGTCGACACGGTCGCCGAGCAGACGCGTCTGTCGGCGGTACTGCGCCAGTTCGCGCTTCATGGCACGCTCCTTGGGCGAATCCATAAACTGCAGGCCTACTATCACAATCACCACGCCGAGCACCACGCCGAACAGCACATTGAAGCTGATGCGGCGCACGCGCTCCTTGAGCGACACGAAGACTTTCTCGTATCGCAGGGTGTGGGGATTGAACCGATAGGTATGGCGCTGCCTCTTGCTCATAGGCTCTCCCTCAGTTCGTCATAGGCGCCCACAAAGTGCATGATGGGGCGCACATGGTTGAAGTACCACGTAAGGTCGTACTCTGGTATACGTATCATGCTGGCGGCGTCGCCCAGACGGCTGCTTACAACCTCGACCGTCTCCTCGATGGCCAGCTCCTGGCACACGATGGTGAGGTCCTTCAGCGGCACCAGGTCGAAGTCGACAGTGCTGCGGGCTATAATCAAGTGCGTCGGCAGCAGGTAGTAGTGCACGCCGCGCGAGTCGCGCATGATTGGGATGAAATGGTCGCAGCGGATGAAATCGAAGATACCGAGGTCGAAATGGACCTGCATGTATTTCTCGCGTGTATTCTCGTTGAGGTGCCACACGCGGCGGCAGCCGGCCACCTTGGTGAAGCATTCCACCATGGCGCAGTATTTCTCATACTGCTCGGGGGTGCAGGTGTCCTTGACATCGAGCTCCACCGAACGCATATCGTGACCAAGCTGACTAATCTTGCTCTTGTAGTGGCTCATCACACTGACCAGGAACTTGTTGCTCTTGTGGCCAATCTTGTCCTTGATGCCGCGCACCACGCGTTCGAGGCGCTCCTCGGTGCGGCCCACGCCAAGGGCATTGACGTAGCAGTCAAGGATGCGGCGCTGCAAGGGGTCTTTGGCGTTTGTCAGGGCCACGCGGGCACGATCGAGCTCCTTGATGTAGCTGGGCTCCTTGCCCAGCAGTAGCTTAAGGTACGATGGCTTCTGCTGGGAAATCTGCTTACGCACGAACTCGTGGTAGCTGTGGCTCTCGCTCTCGCGCTCGATAAAGCCAGTGCCGGGAACGCCGGTGCAGATGTAGCGGCGACCGCCGTACTGGCCATTGCCTCCGTCGCGTACACCGAAGTCGGTGTGGAAGAAGTGCTTCGACTGCTTGATGTAAAGGCCTTCGGTGACCTTCACTCGCTTGTAGGGGATGATATTCATAGTCTTGTGAGTTTTATCCATGTATAGCTTCGCCATGGGCGGCCTCGAGGGCTTCCATCACCGCCTCGCTCATGGTGGGGTGCGGATGGATGGCCTGTGCCACCTGGCGGGCCGTGAGGCCTTGCTCGCGGGCGGCCACTATCTCGGCAATCATCTCGGTGACGTTGTCGCCACACATGTGGCAACCGAGTATGAGGTCGGTCTTGGCATCTACGACCACCTTGACGAAACCGTCGGTGTTGCCGGCAGCGGTGGCTTTGCCGCTGGCCTTGAAGAAGAACTTGCCCACCTTCACCTCATAGCCGGCATCGACAGCTTTCTTCTCCGAAAGGCCCACGCTAGCCACCTCGGGGGTGGTGTAGGTGCAGCCAGGCACGTTCTGGTAGTTCACCTTCACGGCCTCGCCCTTGACGATATGCTCGACGCAGCAGATGGCCTCCTTCGACGCCACATGCGCCAGGGCAGGTCCATGCACCACGTCGCCGATGGCATAGTAGCCAGGCACATTGGTGCGGTAGAAGTCGTCGACCTCTATCTTGCCGCGCTCGAACTTGATGCCCGTCTCTTCGAGGCCCAGGTTCTCGAGGTTGGTGACAACGCCGACGGCACTCAGCACCACATCGACGTCGATGACGGTCTCGGTGTTCTTCTTGAGGTCTTTCACCGTCACATGGCACACATCGCCCTCGATGTCGACCTTCTCCACGCTGCACGAAGGCATCACCTTCATGCCCATCTTGCGGAAGCTGCGGCTCATCTGTGCGGCCACCTCCTCGTCCTCGTTGGGCAGTATCTGCGGCATAAACTCGACGAGCGTCACCTGCGTGCCGATGCTCTGGTAGAAGTAGGCAAACTCGCTGCCTATGGCGCCGCTGCCGCACACCAGCATGCGCTGGGGCTGCTGGCGCAGGGTCATGGCCTCGCGGTATCCTATGATATGCTTGCCGTCCTGCGGCATGGCGGGCATCACCTTCGAGCGGGCGCCCGTGGCGATGATGATATGGTCGGCCTCATACTCGGTGCCGTCCACGCTCACCTTGTTGCCGGGCATCACCTTGGCGGTGCCCATAATCACCTCGACGCCGGCCTTCTTGAGCAGGAACTCGACGCCCTTGTTCATTGTCGACGCCACGCCGCGCGAGCGGTCGACCATAGCGTTGAGGTCGGCCTCCACGCCCTCGGCCTTCACGCCGTAGGCGGCGGCATGCTTGGCATAGTTAAACGCCTGCGCGCTCTTCATCAAGGCCTTGGTGGGGATGCAGCCCCAGTTGAGGCAGATGCCTCCAAGGTTCTCACGTTCCACAACGGCGGTCTTCAGGCCCAGCTGGGCACCCTTCACGGCAGCCACATAGCCTCCCGGGCCACTGCCGACGACAATCAAATCGTATCTCATAATGTGTATTTTATTTATATATTAATTCTATTTAACAAAATGCAAAGATACGAACTTTTTCCGAAACTGCCAAAAAAAGTTTCCACCACCGCCCTCTTGGCTGGCCCCCAACAAGCCCATTTCTTCGGTATTTCTTCGGTATTTCTTCGGTATTTCTTCGGTGAATGACCGAAGAAACACCGGAGAAACACCGAAGAACAACTGAAGAACAGGGCCACCCACACCATACCCATCGCCCCGCGGCGACCTTCCTGCCGAGAATGCATTTTTTCAAAAGAAAAAAAGTGCCATTGGCAGCTGCACTTATTAACCGAGTTATGCACCCCCTCGAACAACAAAACACAAAGCCAAAGAGTTAGAAAAGACACCGCAAAAAATCGGTTTTGATTTTCAAACGTTTGCCGCAACACACTGCAAAACAAAGCACTAAAAACCTTTTCAACATACAAGGCACTAATCTTCAAACGCCTGTCCACTTATCAACAGATGAGCCCACACAGTGCTGTTTTTTTGAAAAAAATTTTCAAACATCAGGAAAAAATTCGTATATTAAAAGCCTTGCTGGAATGTTAAAATTTTCGAGCCAAAATTGAAAATTAAGGAGTTAATGAAATAGTGCTGTAAGGGGCGGTGCCGTTTGGGGCGAAAACTTTACACAAAAAAGTTGTATTGACCAAATTTTTTTTTCACTTTCTGTACACAAAAAAAGATGGACCTTTGCAAGCAAACAAGACGACACATCGTGTGCGTAAGTGATTGAAAAACGTGAACAGAAAAAACAACATGAACGTGGAAGACTACAAGAAAGTTTGGGCAAATTGCCTCGAAGTGATAAAAGATACTCTCGGCCCCGAAAACCGCAAGGCATACGAGACCTGGTTCGCCCCCATCGTACCGCTGCAGCTCGACGGCACGACACTTATAGTGCAGGTCCCCAGCCACTTCTTCTATGAGTGGCTCGACACACATTATATCGACCTCCTGCGTCGCGTGATACGCATGCAGCTGGGCCCCTCGGGCATGCTCAAGTACAGCGTCATGGTCGACCAGACCATTCCCAGCAACCCTATCGTCACCACGCTGCCGTCGCAGGCACGCAACGCCGTGCGCAACCCGCTTACCGACATGCCGGTTAATATAAATAAAGAGAACACGCGCGAGATTCCCGACCCGTTCATCCTGCCGGGCCTCAACAAGCAGCGCGTCAACTCGCAGCTCTCGCCCAACTACACGCTCGAAAACTTCGTCGAGGGCGACTGCAACCGCTTGGCACGCTCGGCCGGTTATGCCGTGGCCGAAAAACCCGGTCAGACCTCGTTCAACCCCCTGCTGCTGCACAGCAACGTGGGCCTCGGCAAGACCCACCTCGCCAACGCCATCGGCCTAAAGACAAAGGAGATGCACCCCGACAAGGTGGTCCTCTACGTCACCAGCGAGCAGTTCATGGCACAGTATGCACAGGCCGGCCGCGACGGTACCACCAACGACTTCATCCGCTTCTACGAGCAAATCGACGTGCTGATTGTCGATGATATACAGTTCTGGTCGGGCAAGGGCCAGAAGACCCAGGAAGCCTTCTTCCACATCTTCAACCACCTGCACCAGCGCAACTGCCAGATCATAATCACCTCGGACAAGGCTCCCGGCGAGCTGCAGGGTCTCGAACCCCGCCTCATCAGCCGCCTGAAATGGGGTCTCAACGCCGACCTCCAGGCTCCCGATGTGGAGACACGCAAACGCATACTGCGACAGAAGCTGCAGAACGACGGTATCGAGATGAGCGACGAGGTGGTGGAATACATCGCCTACAACATCAACACCAACGTGCGCGAGCTTGAAGGCGCCCTAATCTCGCTTATGGCCCAGAGCTCGCTTAACCACAAGCAGATCACCCTCGAGCTCACCAAGCAGATGATCGACAAGTATGTGCAGAGCAGCGCCCGCGAAATCACCATCGACTACATACAGAAAGTGGTGTGCGACTACCTGCAGCTGCCCGTGGAAACCATCCAGAACACTTCGCGCAAACGCGAGGTGGTGCAGGCACGCCAGCTGAGCATGTACTTCGCCAAGAAAATCACCAAGTCGAGCCTCGCAGTCATCGGTATGCAGTGCGGCAACAAAGACCACGCCACCGTGCTCCACGCCTGCAAGACCATCGATAACCTGCGCCAGACCGACCGCCACATGCGCGCCATGGTCGACGAGCTCGAGAAGAAGCTCAGCGAATGAAGACCGCCTTTAAACCAGGGACCATGATCTACCCGCTGCCCGCCGTCATGGTGAGCTGCGGCGACAGCCCCGAGAATTACAACATCATTACCATAGCATGGACGGGTACGCTCTGCAGCGACCCGCCCATGTGCTATATTAGCGTCCGCCCCGAACGCCACAGCCACGCCCTCATCGAGCGTACCGGCGAGTTCGTCATCAACCTCACCACCGAGGCGCTGGCCCGCCAGACCGACTGGTGCGGTGTGCGCTCGGGCCGCGACTACAACAAGTTCCGTGAGATGCACCTCACCCCCGAACAAGGCCAGATTGTCAAGGCACCCCTCATCAAAGAGAGCCCGCTGAACATCGAATGCAAGGTGTTCGAGGTGCGCCACCTCGGTTCGCACGACATGTTCATGGCCAATGTGGTGGCCATCGACGCCGAGGAGGCATTGATTGACAAGACTACCAGCCAGTTCCAGCTCAATCACGCCGGCCCCCTGGCCTACTCCCACGGCAAATACTATGGCCTCGGCGAGAAGCTCGGCGGCTTCGGCTTTAGCGTAAAAAAGAAAGGACATTGATATGAAAATCGTATGCGTTGAATCCCTCGGCTTGCCCGAGATATTCCTTATAGCCCAGCAACGGCACTATGCCTCGATGGGGCATGAGTTCACCTATTATATGGACCGCCGCGAGGATGAGGCCACGCTAATCGAGCGTATGCACGACGCCGAGGTGGTGGTCATCAGCAACATCAAGCTGCCAGCCTCGGTACTCAGCCACTGCCACAGCCTCAAGTACCTCAGCGTGGGCTTCACAGGACTGGACCACATAGACCTCGAATACTGCAAAGCACACAACATCACGGTGCAGAATGCCGCAGGCTACAGCACCACCGCCGTCAGCGAACTGGCCGTCGGCATGATGCTCGACCTGCTGCGCGGCGTCACCAACTTGGACGGCATCATACGCCAGGGCAAGGGCCGCGGCACCTTCCTGGGCCGTGAACTGCGCGGCAAGACCGTCGGCGTGGTGGGTACCGGTGCCATAGGCACCGCCACCATACGCCTGTTGCTGGCCTTCGGCGCTAACGTCATAGCCTACAGCCGCACCCACAGGCCCGAGGTCGCAGCCCTCGGCGTTGAATATATGCCGCTGGACGACCTGCTCCGCCAGAGCGACATCGTAACCCTCCACACGCCCCTCACCGCCGAGACCCGCGGCCTCATCGGCGAGCGCGAGCTGGCCCTGATGCAGGACACCGCCTTGCTTATCAACACCGCCCGCGGCCCAGTGTGCGACATTGCCGCCGTGGCCGCTGCCCTCCGCGGTGGCCGCATCGCCGGCGCCGCCTTCGACGTCTTCGAACAGGAGCCTCCCATGCCCCTCGACCACCCGCTGCTGTCGGCCCCCAACTGCCTCCTCACCCCCCACGTGGCTTTCGCCACCGAGGAGAGCTTCACCGCCCGTGCCGACATCGTCTTCGGCCACATCGACGACTGGCTCAACCAACAATAGCCATGATACGCAGGCTCATACCATTGCTGATTGCAATCACGCTCACCGCCTGCAACGGTGTGCAACGGTATGAGCCTGACCGTTTCCTCGTCGCCGAGCACCACGCCATCCCTCCAGCGAAGACCCCTCCTGTCACCCTTCCGCAAGGCTACCGAATCATGGGCTATTGCTGCGACGACACCACCGTATACACTATTGCCGCCTCGGCAGGCCAGAACAGATGGGAATACAGCTTGTTTATCGGTGACAGCCTGCAATTAGACGCACCTAAAGCCTCCTATCGCAGCGAGACTTTCATAGCAATGGCCAATGCGGCGTCGGGCGGGATGGTCGCCATTGGCAAAACATTGTATACGGGTCTGTTGTCCGAGGAGATATTCCACGACAGATTATATGAACAGCCAGACAGTCCTTGCATTTGCTGTTGGAACATCACCAACAGCTTCGACGCCATGTTCTTTTTCGGCAGCCTGCCTGCAGACCAGCCCGCCAACGTGCACATCGGCCGCGACGCACGCTTTATCTTCAACCCCGACGACTCGGTACTTGTACTGCACACGCTGCTTGCTCCGTCGGTGGCGGTATACAGTTTAGACGGTCAGTTGATGGGCGAGCACCGGCTCACCTCACGTTTGTACGGCAAACCTATGCCGTTCAGCATCGAACAGTCGCACAATTCGGCGGAGACGCTAAAATTCTACGAGTCGAATACCCTTTTCAGCAACCTGTATTACGACAACTACCGCAAGTTATACTACCGAATCCTTGTGCTACCGCGCGAAGCATCGGGTGACGGGATGACCCTCGGCGAGCACCGTCACTGGGTGCTGATTGTCGCCGACAGCAACTTACGCAAGCGCTACGAAGTGTTTTTCCATGACAATATTCCAACACTACATATCACTCCTGAAGGAGTGCTGATAAGCAAATACAATGAAACTGAAGCAGACCTGTATCTCTTTGATTAGCGCACTGACGATTGTCGCCTGCCACCATACACCACAGACTACCAATGCCGACGTGTTCGCTTGGTATGCCGACGAAATGAATATCTGCATCCCCGAAGC
>JAEEGL012993192.1_pt1 | contig 13933 bp, 17 predicted proteins | sample 9134231 | NCBI WGS metagenome assembly JAEEGL01 (sample SAMN16246548, study PRJNA631951) | gut metagenome | biome: gut microbiome; feature: rumen; material: fiber-attached | host: Bos | place: Iran: Karaj | collected 2018-10
GCGGCAATAATCGGCGCGCGCCACTCGATACCGATACACACCAAGGTCGGCGTTCTGTTCGACGACGAAGTAGCCGAGAGCTTCAAGGCCGAGGGGCGCATCATACTGCACCCGGGTGAAACGCTCAAGCTCGACTGAAGTCCTTCTATAATATATATAATGAAATATCCCCGTCCGAGCGGACGGGGATATTTTTTTGCGCCTATGTGTTGACAAAAGTATACGGGCGTGGTATTTTAACTGTACTAATACGATTAATACAGTTTCGCCGAAAGGAGGAGGCCATAATGATCAGTCTCAACTACCGCGACTCGCGGCCGATATATGAGCAGGTCAAGGACGGTCTGCGCAAGCTGATCGTAAGCGGCGCGATAGCGGACGGCGAACGCCTGCCGAGCGTGAGACAGCTGGCGAGCCAGCTGGCGATAAACCCGAACACCATACAGCGCGCCTACAACGAGCTCGAAGCCGAAGGCTACGCCGCCTCGGTGCCCGGAAAGGGCAGTTTTGCGGTGCGCGGTGAGAGGACGGTCGACGACGCAAGGCGGCGCGAGCTCAGCGCACGCATACGCGACGCTGCTGCGGAGCTCCGCTCCATGGGCGTGCCGCAGGATGAGATAGAAGCACTATGCAGGGAGGGACACGAGTCATGATAGAGATAAGAGACATCGTCAAGACCTTTGACGGTTTCCGCGCGCTCGACGGTGCAAGCGTTACCGTGCCGAAGGGCGCGATATACGGGCTTGTCGGTCCGAACGGTGCGGGCAAGACGACGCTCCTGCGCCACCTTACGGGAGTATATAAGCAGAACTCCGGCTCCGTAACGATAGACGGGCAATATGTATGGGAAAATCCCGCGATAAAGTCGCGCGTAGCCTCTATACCGGACGACTGGTTCTATTTTACACAGTCGACGGTACGCGACATGATGAAATTTTACCGCGGGTTCTACCCCGATTTCAGCGTCGAGCGGTACCGCAAGCTCAAGGAGGTCTTCGCGCTCGGCGAAACGCAGCCGATACGCCGCATGTCGAAGGGCATGCAGAAACAGGCGGCGTTCTGGCTCGCGCTGTGCTGCATGCCGGACTATCTCATACTTGACGAGCCGGTCGACGGGCTCGACCCCGTGATGCGCCGCCAGGTATGGAGCCTCATCATGCAGGACGTGAGCGAGCGCGGCACGACGGTGCTCGTCTCCTCGCACAACCTGCGCGAGCTCGAGGACGTGTGCGACCACGTGGGCATAATGAACAAGGGCAAGGTGCTTCTCGAGCGGAGCCTCTCGGAGCTGCAGGACAACACGGTGAAGATACAGATAGTCTTCTCGGGCGAGACTCCGGAGCTGCCGCCGGAGCTCAAAATCCTGCATCACAGCGCCGTCGGGCGCGTGAACACCTACATCTTCCGCGGCAAGCAGGCCGAGATCGAGGATCAGCTCGCGTGGCTGGGTCCCGTATTCATGGAGGCCGTGCCGCTCACACTTGAAGAAATATTCATCTATGAGTTAGGAGGTGCCGACTATGCGGTCCGGGAAATCGTGCTTTAATAAAACAGTCTTTTGGAACGACCTCCGGCGGTGCTGGCCTCTCACGGCGGGCTATGCGCTGCTGTGGCTGCTGATACTGCCTCTTATCCAGCTGCGGACGCTGACCAGATACAGACACATCGATCCGGAAGAGCTCGTATATAACATCAAAGACATACTCGGCACCGCCTCGACGGGCGGATTCATCATAGCGGCGATATTCGGCATATTCTTCGCGATGGCCATGTTCTCCTATCTGACGAACACGCGCGCGACGAACGGCATCCATACTCTCCCCGCCCGCCGCGAAACGTTCTACCTGTCCCACTACATCGCGGGCCTCGTCTGCCAGATCGGCCCGCAGATCATCGCGCTGCTGCTGACCGCGCTCATCGCCGCGGGAACGGGCATATTCGATCTGCGCATAACGGCGCTGTCGCTTCTGGGCATGGTGCTGCCGACGCTCTTCTTCTACTCGTTCGGCGTGTTCTGCATGATGTTCACCGGCCAGATACTCGCGGCGCCCGTATTCTATGCCGCACTTAATTTCGTGGTAGTCGGAGTCGAGTCGCTCGTGCGCCTCTTCGCGAGCAATTTCCTGTTCGGCTCCTCGGGAGTCGGCGCTCTGCGGTTGGGCGCCTTCTCCCCCTTCTACAAAATGATCGAGGTCGGCGTCGGCGCGGTCATACCCACGCTGCCCGGCACCGGGGTCCCCATGGCCGCCGACATCACGCTGCGCGGCTTCAACTGGCTCCTCATCTACGCGGCCGTCGGTCTCGTGTTCGCCGCGCTCGGCGTTATCGTATACCGCGCGCGCCGCAGCGAGGACACAGGCACCATCGTCGCCGTGAGATGGGCGCGGCCGATATTCAAATACGGCGTCACGTTCTGCGCAGCGCTCGCGCTCGGCCAGCTCCTGTACTTCCTGTTCTACGGGCAGTATTACATGAACGGCGTGCACTCGATGTCCGGCATACTGATATGCATGGCGGCCTCGGGCCTTATAGGGTACTTTGCGGCGGAGATGCTCCTTAAAAAGAGCTTCCGCGTATTCAAGTCCGGCTGGAAGGGCGCCGCGGCGGTCACCGCCGTGCTCGTCGCGCTCGCGCTCGTCCTCTCCTTCGATCTCACGGGATACGAGAGCCGCGTGCCCGCCGCAGACGACATAGCGTACGCCGAGGTACAGCTCAATCCCTACAACAATAACTCCTCCGCATATTTCGTTACGGACGACGCGCAGACGCTCAGCCTCGTGACCGAGGCGCACCGCGCGGTCATAAAGGACAAGGCGCGCCAGCAGTCGGAGGATACGCTCGAGGCGTACAACAACTATTCGTTCAGCGAAACCCGCACGGGCGCGTATTTCTACGTCAGGTACACGCTCAAAAACGGAAAGACGATAGAGCGCAAATACCAGCCCGTCTCGCTATTCGCCGGCGAGCTCGGAGACGCCGCCTCCCCCGCCGCGGCGCTGACGAAGCTCTATAACTCCGAAGAGGTCGTGCTCGCGCGGACGCTCCGCTGCACCACGGACTACGGCTACACGACGAGTCTGGACTACGCGAAGCTCCGCTTCACCGGCGGCTATTACTCCGGCTTCGTAGACTACAACGAGCCCGCGCTTGTCGGCGATCATCAGAGCGATTATCAGATAGAGTTCACCGCCGAGCAGGCCAAGGCGGTATACGACGCCGTATGCAACGACATAAGAGCGGGGCGCGTGAACCGCTCGCTGTTCGACAAGAGCGGCAGCTATCCGGAATTCAGCGTCACGCTGTACGCGAGCATCCCCAGGGACAGCGTGCTCAACATCCCCTCCGCGCAGGCGTGGACGCGGGACGACGCCGACGCCAATTTCGAGCAGATGATGTGCTACTGCAGCATCACGAATGAGATGACGGCGACGATCGAAGTCCTGCGGAGTTTCGGCGCCGAGCCGAGCTTCGAATGACCCGAGGCAAATATAAAAAGACCCGGATGTGCAGAACACATCCGGGTCTTTTTTATCGTCAGCTCTGCCAGAGCTCGACTCCCGCGAGCCGCGAGAGGAGCTTGTGCAGGGGCTTTAAAAACGCGGCGGCCATAACTGCGTTCCCGATGCAGTGTACGACGTCGTACGGGATGCCCGCTATCCAGTAGGCGAACGCGGCGTGCACGCCGCCGATGAAGAAATACGGTATCGAGCACATGGCTCCGAAAAACAGACCGAATGCGGCGGACAGCGCAGTGAGCACGACATACGAGCGGTGTCTGCGCAAAAGCAGCGTCAGCAAAACGAGCAGCGGCCAGACGTAAAAGTAGCTTATCGTCCACGTGCCGAGGCCGAAGACCGCTATCTCGAGCCCGACGTACACGACCGTCGTGTAGAGCGCCTTCGCCCCGAAGACGAGAGCGCAGCACATTAGCATGAGCGACACGGGCTCGATATTCGGCAGGTTTGACATCAGGACCTTGCCGCCCATCGTAACGGCCGCGAGCACCGACAGTATGACGAGCTCGCGGACGCTGAGCCTGTTACGATGCGTAGATGAAGAATTCATAGTGGTCGGCGTCGGCTATGTACGTGCTCTCGCTGCCGGTCTCGACCCACTCGCCGTCCTTGGTGAAGAGCCAGTACTTGCCGCCCTCGCCGTTTGCGACCTCACCGTCGACCTCGGTTATGAACATGCCGTACTCGGACGGTTCGCCCTTGACAAGGTCGTTTTCATCGAGCGCGTCCCACAGCGTTTCCGCATTTGTCGAGATCGGGAATGTCTTCTCGCTGCCGTCTCCGTGAGTGACGACCACGGTTATGCTCTTATCGCCCTCGTTGGCCTTGGGCGACCAGATCTTCCAGCAGACGAGGAAGGCCGCTATCAGCAGCACTGCGACTATGACGATGATTATGGTTCTTTTCTTGGCTTGTGCGGACATTAAAAAAACTCCTTTCGTGCGGGTGAAAACATCCGCGCAAAAGGAGTTCAGGGCATAGTAATCCCACAAGGCCTGCCGGCGCCCGCAGCATCCCGCGCGGATGTTCCAGGCAGGTCTTCTGGCTCAGACATCGACGCGCGCACGGCCTTCCCGGTCTCCCAGTGGCATATTCGAACGCGCTCCGTCATTACAGCAACGGGCTTGCGAGGGAGTTGCACCCTTCTTCCCTGTCGCGGCACGGCGTTTTTCATCCGCGCCCCGACCCTCCTCCCGGAGGCTCCTGGCATCCTAAAATATTGATTTTTCTGCCTCTTTCGAGGCTGTAGAGTATTATATCACGCGGCGGCGGCGATAGCAAGCACGGTCACTTCCTCGCGCCGGCTATATGTATGCACCGCGCACGGGCGTAAACATAGCTCGAAAGCGGGCGCATGAGCGCGTCGCCCGTATGCGCGGCTATGTATATCTCTCCGCCGTCTGCGGTCAGCACAACGAGCGAGTGATAAAACCCTCCCTCACCGCCGAGCTGTATTATATCTCCGGGCTCCGCCGATGACAGCGGCGTTTCCCGGCCGTACGGTCCGGCGCTTTTGTTGCGCGTCATGAAATCATAAAAAAACTCCACACCCGTCCACGACGGCGACCTGCTGTTAAGACCGTAGTAGTACCAGCCGATATCCGGCGTGCCGTTCATGACACCGCATCCGGCGTAGACGCACTGCGAGGCAAAATTCGTGCAGTCGCCGCCGAGGGCGTCAAAATCGTAATAGGCCGGATTTCTTGATCTTGCCCAGCGGAACGCATAGCTCACGGCTCCGGCGCGGTCATAGTATATCTCACGCAAGGATATCACCCCCGCGGTATACTATGCGCGGGAAAGTGCACGGCAACTGTTGCATGAGACGCGAAAAGGAAATATAATTATTGCATCTTATTTTCGGAGGCATGGTCATGAAGTCAAAACGCCTTGCGGCCGTTTTCATTGCCGCGGCAGTCTTCGCGCTCCTGCTTATGTGCTCGCTCGGCGGTTGCGTACAGGCGGACAGAGTCGTCGTGCGCGACTCGTTCGACCGCGGCTACCCTGCGGCGAAAGACTTTTACTACTCCTTCGGCGGGCTCGTGTTTGTCGATTTCCCGATCGACGACAGCGGATACATCTGGCAGGCGACGGATTATGACAGCGCCCTTGTGAAGGTGGACTCACTGACCGGGCGGAAGGGCTTCTGGTCTTTTTCGATTGAGGGGCGCAAAACCTGCTGGACGAGCGTACAATTCAGCAAGCTCGATCCCGAACTCGGCGAGCAGAGCATCAAAGAAACACTTACGATAGGCGTTGCGGTGAATGCGAGCTACTTTGCAAGCACCACAGGCTCCGAATACATTGACAGCGACGATTACGCACTCAAAAACTCGTCTCTCTGCACGGATCGCCTGAAATTCGCCGTTTCCGAGGGGCAGAGCTGGTCCGCCGCCGTCGAGGACGAGAACATCGCCGTGCCGCTCGAGTGCATCGAGGAAAAAGACCGGGTAACGTTCACGTTCGCCGGCGCATCCGAGGGCGAAACAACATTGACCGTTAACTGCACCGGAAACGGCGCGGACGGAGAAATACGCTACAGCGTCGTCTGCGGCGCGGATAATTCTCTCACCTTCTCCGAACTCGAGCGGACGGGCTCGTTCAAATGAAATGAAATGATATGATATAAAAAGCGGGTCTCCACGGTGTGGAGGCCCGCTTTTTGCGCCGTTTACCGCTTGCTCATGTTCGGCGTCTTGGCGCTGTTGTCGACGGCGTCTCTGCCGACGCTCGGACCGCCGGCGGAGGGAGCTCCCATGCCGTCGGACCCGGCGGCGTCGCGGCTCTCGCGCTCGGCATTGTCCATTATCTCGTCGCCTGCGCGGCGGATAGCATCCTCCGCTTTACCGACGGCTCCGCCGGACGTGCCGACGCCGTCGTCATGCGTCTGATCCTCGCTCGCGTAGCCGCCGATCACTCCGTCTCTCGTGTTATCGGTCGGGTCCGCCTCACAGCCCGCGAACGCGAGCATGAGGGCGAGCGTCAATATCAGTGCTGCTGCTTTTTTCATAACTGCCTCCTGAAGCATCGTTCGTTTTTATAGCCATGCGCAGGATTATTATTTGCAGAGACGCTGCTTTTTACGTAGGAAAATTTTTTCAAATAAAGCAAAAGATCCGCACCGCTTGAGCGGTGCGGATCTTTTGTTCTGTTAAAATTACAGGTTCTTGATGGTGCAGTCACTAAAGCCCTTGACGGCGTTATAGATATGCTCCTCGCTGCAGATACGCTCGCAGCTGGACGCGCCGTAGAAGCCGACGATGTCTTCGCTGTGGTCGAACAGATACTGCAGGTCGGCCGGTCGGGACCACGGGCCGCCGTGTGCGATGACGAGCGCGTCGGGATCGACTTCCTTCGCGGCGTCGTGCAGTCTCTTGCAGCGGTCGAGCGCGCGCTCGTAGCCGATGTTCTCAAAGCCTATCATGCCGCCGGTAGTGCCGCCGCAGTGGACGACGAGCAGGTCGGCGCCGGCCTTGGCCATCGCCTTCGCACCTTCCTCGGTGAAGATGTACGGAGTGGTGAGCATGTCAAGATCGCGGGCGATGCGGACCATTTCAACTTCGTTCTGGAAGCTGAAGCCGGCTTTCTCATGCACGCCGAACCACTTTTCGCCGCCGGCGGACATGCCCTGTCCGACGGGGACGCACGGGAAGTTCTGGATGCCGGAGAAGCCCAGATCCTTGAGCTGCTTGAGGAACTTGTCCATAAAGCGGTACTGGTCGGCAACATAGACACCGGCGAGGACCGGGGTGTGGTCGATTATTGGAAGTATATCGTATGCAAGCCTGAGAACGATATCATGGGCGCTGTCGAGCGCGCGATGACCGGCCGCGGACGTACGGCCTCTCATACGGAACTCGCCCGAGTTGTAGCAGATTATAAGGTCGGTGCCGCCGACCTCTTCCGCCTTGGCGGAGAGGCCTATACCGGCGCCGGAGCCGATTATCGGACGGCCTTCGGCGACCTTTTTTCTGAAACGGGCCATTATTTCCTGGCGGGTCTCAAGCTTACTGGAAAGCGGAAGTGCCATGTAAAATTTCCTCCTCTATTGATCGAAGTATCCCGCGTGTACAAGACGCGGCGAACGGGCTGATTACTTGCTGACGGGTTTGAACCTGCAGGCAGTGAACTTCTGCATCTCGCTCACTATAGCCTCTTCGATCGGGATACGCTCGACAGAGGAGCCGCCGTAGTAGCCGACGACGCCCTTGGTGTTGTCAAGAACGGTCTGGAGATCCTTCGGGTAGATGATCGGGCCGCCGTGGCAGAAGACCATGATGTCGGGGTTGATGGCGTGGATGGCGTCCGTGCAGTCCTGGATGAACTTGATGGTGTCCTCCATGGACATGGTCGGGCAGCCCTTGAAGCCGCCGCCGGTGCCGCCGACGTGGACTATGATGGCGTCCGGATTGGCCTGGGCCATATCCTCGCAGTCCTCAACAGTCCAGCTGACCGGCATGGTCAGCATGTTGCGGGAGACGGCGTACTTTATCATGTCGACCTCTTCGAAGTAACCGTTGCCGCACTTGAGCTGCTCTTCACGGTAGAAGCCGGTGATGATGCCGGTGCTGGGCCAGTTGGTTACACCGACAAAACCCATATCCTTGCACTGATCGACGAACTGGTCGATGTACTTGTAGGAATCGTGCGCATAGATGCCGGCGACGGCCGGGGTGTGCTTGACTATGGTCAGAACATCCTTCGCGATGCCGAGCATAACGTCATTTGCATTGCCCAGAGCCCACTCGGCAGCGGCGGACGGACGGCCGCGCATTCTGTGGATACCGCCGTTGGTGACGAATATGACGTCGGCGCCGGCGGCCTCTTCGCATCTCGCCGGAAGGCCGGTACCGGCACTGCAGGCGATTATGGGCTTCTTGGCTGCTATTCTAGCCTGGAATTTCTCCAGGACCTCTTCACGAGTAAATCTTCTCTGATAAAATGCCATGACTTTTCCTCCTCAAATAGTAAGTCAATAACTCTTAAGATCGTCTTTTATCATTCCCGGCTGCGTGCCGGTCGGTTTCCTGATCCCGAATCAGGAAAGAGTGCAGTTGGCGAAGCCTCTGACGGTCTCGACTATGCGCTCCTCGCTGCAGATACGCTCGCAGCTGGACGCGCCGTAGAAGCCGACGATATCTTCGCTGTGATCGAACAGGTACTGCAGGTCGACCGGACGGGACCACGGGCCGCCGTGCGCGATGACCATAGCATCGGGGTTGATGTCTTTGACGACGTCGTGGAGGACGCGGCAGCGCTCAAGAGAGACCTCGTAGCCGAGGGTCTTGAAGCCGATAAGTCCGCCGCCGGTGCCGCCGCAGTGGACGACGAGCAGGTCGGCGCCGGCCTTGGTCATGGCCTTGGCGTGCTCGACGGTGAAGATGTACGGAGTGGTGAGCATATCGAGCTCATGGGCGATGTGGACGCACTCGGCCTCGTTCTCATTGCTGTAGCCGGCAAGATCCCAGCGGCCGAACAGCTCCTCAGAACCGGGGATGTGCGCCTGGCAGGGGAAGTTCTGGATGCCCGCAAAGCCCATTTCCTTGAGCTGAGTCAGGAACTTGTCCATGAAGCGGTAGGAATCGCCCGCGAATACGCCTGCAAGGACCGGAGTATGGTCGACGACGGGAAGGATATCCTGGCCGAGCTTCAAAACGACCTCATGGGCGTTGCCGAGCGGACGGTGGCCGCTGCTGGAGGTACGGCCCTGCATACGGAATTCACCGGAGTTGTAGCAAATTATTAGGTCGGTACCGCCGACCTCTTCCGCCTTGGCGGAAATGCCGATGCCGGCGCCGGAACCGATTATCGGGCGGCCCTCGGCCACCTTGGCCTTAAATCTGGCGAGTATCTGCGAGCGCGATTCTATACGGCTGGAAAGTGCAAGCGACATGATATTGTTCCTCCTTTTAATATCTGGATACGATTAACGATTTAAAATATGCCGGGGATCTCTGCGCCGGCCTGTGAGGCCCTGCGCGAACCTGTCATTTGCCGACAGGCTTGAAGGAGCAGGCCACAAACTTCTGCATCTCGGCCACTATAGCTTCTTCTATCGGGATACGCTCGACGGCAGACGCGCCGTAGAAACCGGCAACGCCTTGAGTGCCGTTGAGAAGAGCCTGGAAGTCTTTGGGGTAAACTATCGGGCCGCCGTGGGCAAGGACCAATATATCAGGGTCGACAGCGTGGACGGCGTCTACGCACTCCTGCGTGAATTTGATGGCATCGTCCATCGACATGGCCTCGTAGCCGGTGAAGCCTCCGGCGGTGCCGCCGCAGTGGACGATTATAACATCCGGATGAGCCTGGGCCATCTCGGTGCAGTCGTTCGGAGTCCAGCAGACGGGCATGGTCAGCATGTCGCGGGACTTGGCATACTTGATCATCTCGATCTCTTCAAAGTAGCCGTTTCCGCTCTTGGCCTGCCCGGCGCGGTAAGAACCCTGTATCAGGCCGCAGACAGAAGGCCAGTTCGTCACGCCGACGAAGCCCATGCCTTTGATCTCGTCGACGAACTGGTCGACATAGCGGTATGAGTCGTGCGCGTAGATACCGGCAACGGCGGGAGGGTGCTAAAGAATGGTCAGAACGTCCTTGGCGACACCGAGCATGATGTCGTTGGCATTGCCGAGAGCCCACTCGGCAGCTGTGGACGTGCGGCCGCGCATTCTGTGGATACCGCCGTTGGTGACGAGTATAACGTCCGCGCCCGCAGCTTCCTCGCATCTTGCGGGAAGACCGGTGCCGGCGCTGCAGGCGATCACAGGCTTTTTCGCGGCAACTTTGGCTCTGAATTTATCGAGCACTTCTGCGCGGGAAAATCTCCTCTGATAAAATGACATGGCTTTTCCTCCTAAAATAGTGTTCAGCGCGTTATAAACAAGCGGGGGAAGGATCGGCGTCTTTCAATCCGACCCGAAAATATACCTCATATATAATATCACTTAAACCCCGGTTGCGCAACAGCAAATTGCCCTTATTTAACAACGCGGCGGAAAAAAGAGGCAGACGCCTGCGCGCCTGCCTCTTTCGTATATCGATCGGCATCAGCCGCCTGACGACGAGCTGCCCGAGGATGCGTATTCACTGCTGTTCACGAACGCGATGAATGCATCGTAATTCTTGAAGAAATGATGCACTCCATCTTTGCCGAGGGCGAAATAGAAATAGTTCGTATCCTTCGGCCAGAGCGCGGCTTTAATGGAATCCACGCCGGGGTTGCATATGGGGCCAGGCGTTATGCCGGGGTACATATACGTGTTGTACGGGCTGTCATACGAGGTGGAGAACTCCTCTCCCGTGCCGGCGATGGCGTAATACACGGTGCTGTCCATCTGCAGGTATCCGTTCGTGCCGACCGACGGATTCTGGAGACGGTTATACATGACGGAGGCTATGGTCGGCGACTCGTCCGGGCCCGCGGATTCCTTCTCGATCATGGCCGCAATGGACATTATCTCGTTCACGCTGTATCCTAGCGCGTCAGCCTGCTCGGTATACTCCGCCGTCCACTTGCTGCTAAAGTTCTGGAGCATCTTGTTTAGCACGCGCTTCGGGCTGTCGCCGATATAGAAGCGGTAGGTGTCGGGGAAAAGATACCCCTCGAGCCTGTTCTTCTGTCCGACGGTCGAATCGTCTATGAAAGCATACTCGAAGCCGCCTCCGGACGCGGCCTCCCACATATCCTCCTCGCTGCACACGTCGTTCGCGTCAAGCAGGGCGAATATCTGCGCGAGAGTATAGCCCTCCGGTATGGTGATGTCCACCTCGACCTTCGTGCCGCCGCGAGCCGTCATGCCGTTTATGATGGCGCGGTAATCGTAATCGGTATTGATGATGTAAGTGCCGGCGCTCACCTTCTCGGCGGCGGATGAGAAGCGGCAGAAGAGCTTGAACAGCTTCTTGTATTTTATGACGCCGTTGCTGTACAGCACGTCCGTTATCTTGTCCATATCCGCGAGCTTGACCTTCTCGCTGCCGACGACCTCTCCGTCGTCGTTTTTGACGTCCCGCTCTTCCTCATAGAAGTAGTCCTCGGACACGGTCATCGTTATCTCTTTATCGGGCTTGCCGAGCGCGAGCACGTCCGTAGCCGCGAGCCAGACGGTACACGCTATGACAGCGCTCACGCAAACGACGAGAAGAGCGAAAAGAAGCCCACCGAGACAGCCGATGCGCTTTTTGCGTCCGTAATGTATGGGCGGCAGCTCCTGCTCTTCCTCTTCCCCGTCATCGAGCTCGTACTCATCTTCCTCGTCCGGAGGAAGCTCGACTTCGAACCCCGGGTCGCCGGTGTCCTCGCCGTCGTCGTCTATATCGTGCTGCTCCTGCTCGGGATGCTGTAGCACCACGTCGGGCAGGTCTACGTCGTTTCCATCCTTGTCGACACGGCTTATGGTGAATCCGCCGCCCCAGCTCAGGTCGAGCCCTTCGTTCTGCGGCTCGTCGGCGCTGTCGTCGCCGCGCATGATGTCGTCTATAAAATCATTCCTGTCGGACAATGTGCATACCTCCCGTAACGCCGCAGCAAAGCGGCGCATAGTATACCCCAGACGGCGGGCGAACGTCCCGTCGGTCTTGAAGCAAGCCTTCTCTCCTGCGCAGAGAAGGGCGGATAAAAACCAAAACAAATAGTCAGCCGGCGCAGCGGCGGAATGGAGTAATAAACTATGTTCAATAACAACTGCTTCGGCAACAATTCCTGCCTCTGGATCATCCTTATCCTCGTGATCCTGTTCTGCTGCGGCAACGGTAACGGCTGCGGCTGCGACAACAACGGCTGCGGCTGCGGCTGCTGAACACCGCCTGTAAGCGAGGCTCCTAACGGAGCCTCGCGGCCCCCTTTTCGGTCACAATGCACTGCACGCGCACATCATGCTCCCGCTCCGGTATACGCGGGAATATAAGCGCCTCTCGACACACGCCGACAGTATAGGCGCCCGTGCGCTTGAGAAAGCGGTCGTAGTAACCGGCGCCGCGTCCGAGCCTTACTCCCTCTCTCGTGAAGGCGAGGCCCGGGACCAGGATGAGGTCTATCCCGTCCGCCGCAAGTTCAGGCGCGCCATCCGGCGGCTCCGGTATGCCCCATATGCCGGGGACGAGCTCGTCGAGCGCTGAAACAACGCACGCGCGCATCTCGCCCGAGGCCTCGGTCTGCGGGAGCGCGACGGTCTTGCCGTCCGCAAACGCGCGAGCTATGAACTTTCGCGTATCGGGCTCGGGATGCTCGCTGAGATATGCAAACACCGTGCGGGCGGACGCGTATTCCTCAAGCGAGACAAGATTTTCAAAAATGCCGCAATCCGACTCCGCCTCATACCGCGCGTCAAGTCCGGCATTGATGGAACGTGCGGCGGCTCTGACCGTCTTTTTGCTTTCTGTCATGATATCATACCCAAAACGAGCTCAAAAACTTCCTCGTGTATATCCTCGGGCGTTCTCATACGCCCGTCTCTTACGCACTGTATTTTATTCCAGCCGTAGTAATCCGCCGCCTGTGCGCCGCACTCGCGGCAAAGAGCGAGATACGCCGCGTCCGTCTCATGTATGTCGCCGTGGGTGCCGGTCTTCGCTTCGCGGCTGCGCATCTGGCCGAGCGCAGTCTCAAGCGGCACATCCATATATATGACGGCGGCGGGCTTCGGAAGTGCCATGAGATCAAACTCGAATTCATAGAGCCAGCGGAAAAATTCGACGCGCCGCCCGGCGGGCAGCTTCGAGGCCTGATGGATGGCGTTTGACGTAGTATACCTGTCGGCAAGGACAAGCCCGCCGGATTCGTACGTTTTTCTCCACACGCGCACGAACGAGGCGTATCTGTCGACGGCGTAGAACGCGGAGGCAGCGTACGGATTGACGTCCGCGGGGTCCGAGCCGAACTCGCCGGCAAGATACATCCTTATAAGCGCGGACGAGGGCTCCGAATACTGCGGGAACACCACGCGCTCGAAAGCGGCGCCGCGCTCAGTCAGCCTTTCGCAGAGCATCCTGAACTGCGTGGACTTGCCGCTGCCGTCTATCCCTTCAAACACTATGAGCTTTCCGGCCATCATTTACCTCCCAGCCGCGCGGCAAAAACTTTAAGCATGAACACCGGCAGGCGCATCATCCTGCCGGCGCGGCGCGGCTCCTTCAAAAGCCTGTAGAACCACTCGAGCCCCAGACGCTGAAACGCCTTCGGCGCGCGGCGCACATTGCCGGCGAAAACATCAAGCGAGCCGCCGAGGCCGAGCATAAGGTGCGCGTTTATTTTGTCCGCGTTCGCGGCCATCCATATCTCCTGCTTCGGTGCGCCGAGGCAGACGAACAGAACGTCAGGCGCGGCGGCATTTATCTTCTCTATAACAGGCGCGTCGTCCCTGAAATACCCGTCGGCCGTGCCGCAGATAACAAGCCCCTCAAAATCGCGGGCGAGA
>JAEEGL015174781.1_pt1 | contig 13933 bp, 9 predicted proteins | sample 9134231 | NCBI WGS metagenome assembly JAEEGL01 (sample SAMN16246548, study PRJNA631951) | gut metagenome | biome: gut microbiome; feature: rumen; material: fiber-attached | host: Bos | place: Iran: Karaj | collected 2018-10
CTTTGCGGCATCCTGTGAATGGTCGAGTCCGATAGCGATAACCATCTGGGACTTCCACAAAGGGATCGTGTTGACGAGAGTAGACTGGATCTTCTCTGCCATCACGGTATCGTTGCTCTGTATGAGACGGATCTGCGGTGCCATCTGCATCGAGATGTTACGTGTCAGTTCGAGGTCATATATCTTCTTCTCAAATCGCTCGATCATTGAAGAATAGTCACGTGCTGCCTGAGAATCCTCCTGAAGTCCGGACTCCTCCGCTTTTTTAAGAAGAGTGGGAAGTTCTTTTGTCTTAGCCTCTTCAAGCTTATTCTTGCCGGCTATGATGTAAAGGCTGAGCTGCTTGAAATAATCAAGGTTTTCCTCATACATCTTATCGAGCATGGCAACGTCTTTGAGAAGCACCTGCTGATGTCCCTCCATTGCCTTGCTTATCTTGTTTACATTGACTTCCGCCTTGTCGTATTTTGCCTTGAGTGATGTCAGCTGGTTGCTGCCCCTTTTGAACAGTCCGAGAAATCCGCCCTTTTGCTCCTCTACCGAAAAGCCTTTGAGTTCCGTAACAACACCGGTCAGCATTGATCCGATTTCTCCCATGTCTTTCGTCTTTACGCTCTTAAGCGCTCCCTCGGAAAAATCAGCCACATTCTTCTGAGCTGCCGCACCGTACTGAAGCACGAGCTGGGAATCGGTTATATCGATCTGCGACATAAACTTCTCGACGGTCGCCTTATCCTCGGGGGAAAGCTCCGCCTCCGGATCAGCCGGGCTCTCTATTATCTCGGCCTTGGGCACTTTGGCAAGCATGTCTTCAAGTACCTGCCCTTCAACTACATTTGCATCGATCACTTCACTCATTGTATATCTCCTTTCGTTTTCAACGGATCGTTGTCATCCATCCCGTTTGTCAGTCCTTTCTGGACAAGGACCGTTTTAAGCACCTGTGCATCGGTCGTCACATCAAGGACCGAGTCTTTGAAAAGCTTATTGAGCAGTTTGCTCAAGGCCGAATTGATCGTATCAAGCGTGTTCTCGATATCTTTCTTGGCGGATACGATCTCTTTGCCCGGCTCACTCACACTGTCATATTCTTTGTATGCGGAAACGAGTTTCTCCGCGGTCGGAAGATAATAATCCATCAGTTCATGGATCCTGGACATCTGCTCGGGATGTTTCTTGATGCTTCTGAATATCTCCCGGAGCAATCCTTCAAGCCTGTCAAGCTTTGCCGAGATCTCAATACCCGGAATGCCGTCGTTAAGAGTATGGAATCTTGCTATATACTCATTCCCTTCCCTTATCATCCTTGAAAGCTCTGCAGACTCTTCGGCCGACAGCGTCGGAAACTCCTGCTCGTCCTCGCCCCTGGCCGTAGTATCCACGATACCGGGACTGATCTTCTCCAGTTCCAGATATTGGTTGAACACCTCATCGGTTAAAATGAAGGTCGTATAATTCCTGTCAAAACGCCCCTGCGGAAAATAGCCCGCTTCAAGAAGCCGCTTCAGCTCTCTTAATACTTTCTTCTCGCTTCTGTTCATCGACAAAGCAAGCGTCGCTATATCGATGTACTGTCTTTTGCCTATTGCCCTGGCATAGCGCCCGGCAAGGGACGACATGTTTCCCATCCTGACGCCCTTTATGAGCAAAGCCGAAAAAGCCGCTACAAATGCCACTGATACGGCTATCGCTCCGCCAGAGAAAATACCGGTAATGAGGCCTGTAATGCCGGCTTTCATAAGGGCCACTCCCGAAACACCCAAGCCGATCCCGCCTGTTATACGCAGTGCGGTGGAACCCCCTCCGACGTTTTTATACGGGAATCCGAGTTCTGTTGAGGGGATGGCTTTTGATCTTGCCATCTGCCTCTCTCTTCGTATTCTCTCGCGCTCACGCCGCTCGCGTTCCATATTCTCCCTGACGCGCTGGCGTTCTGCGTGAAGTTTTCTCTGTTCCCTTGCGGTCCTTGTGTTTCCGGAAAAGTCTTCCTTTCGCTCGGACAACGGAGTGGCGGATGTCTTTGTTCCTACGGCTTCGTTCATCTTATCGCCGATATCGTCGAGAAGATTATCAACACCCTTTACTATCACATTATTCAAGCCGGACCAGTTATTATTCTCCAATCCTTCGTTTATGGCCCTCTCAAGGTCTTTGCCGAAGTTTGATCTTTTCTCTGACATCTTCTATCGATCCTTCCGGCCATGTGTTAGCGGCGGTTTTAACAGGTCTGTTTCACTCTCCGGGATAAATTCATGACTCTTTAAGTAATTCTTGAGTCTTCCGGATGCGCTGTTATATGCCGCGAGCTTACTGCGAACGTTACCGGCGATATCCGTCGTGTCGATAACATAAAAGATATCAACTGATCCGTCCTGTCTTACAAGAAAGCCCCTGCATGACATGGAGACGATCGGCGTTCCCGGTCCGTCTTTTTCCCACAGTTCTCCTATCGTTTTCTCAACATCATCGCGCGTGATGCCGCTTATTTCAAACGCATCGGATATTTCCATGGCCCTGGTCTTTTTCTTATCGTAATTGTAAGTGCGGATATCAGGATCATTCCCGTTATCGGGATATGAAGCAAAAGATGCCGCAAACTGAACATAGTCGTCGGTGATCATCGGATATGATATGACCTGATGCCATCCGCCTTCCGGCTCTTCACGGTTTGAATACTCGAGTATCTCCTTTGATATCCTCGTGTTGAGTTCTTCCATTCCCGGAACATGCTCCTTGAAGGAATCGAATATGAGCACCTCATCAATACTGTTATATCTATTGTCATCTTCCGGATAAATGTCGTACCCGTATGTCTGAACAATGCTTGTCAGGAACGGAACACCGTTGATCTTGTCGGTTGTGATCTTATCAGCCGGTCTTACACCGGTGATCTCGTAATTAAACAATGCCGTTGTTGTCGTATCCCTTGTATTGGCTCTCATGGTGTATATAAAACTGACGGTCTCCTCTTCGCTGTCCCAATCGACCAATGCCACTTCCATCTCGAGCGAACCGTCGGAATACTGCGTCGCGCGTCTTACAAGAGGCTTTGAAAGTCCCCTGTCTACCATAGTGAATCTGTATTTCAGATCGTTACTGATCTGAACATGAGGCCGGGAATCGCCGCTGCTGCTGATAGCCGTGTCTGGGATCTTCGGCATCTCACGAAGTTTTCCGAACATGGCATAGATCACATCATCGATAACCTGCGGAGATGCTTCACGATAACCGGGGATAGTCCCAAAGCCCATACGCTTATCGAGGCAGTTGCACACATACAGATGAACACAGTGCCACACAAAAACAGGATCATTATGATCATATACCTGCTGGTATTCGACACACGTCATGTTGATGGCATCGCACAGCCCGGTCATATCGGAAACATCCTTCGGAAGGTCGGAAACATCAAGAGTCTTGGCAGTCTTTAACGTCGCGCTTCCCGTAGCCGCCTCCTCGGTCTCATCCTCCTCCTGGGTCAGGGTACTGTTCGAACCCGCCGGGATGAGAACCTGGCCGTCCTGCATCGCATCAACTTCACCGAATGAACTTTTGGGCGCAATATCACGCTTACCGCATGCACAAAGAACACATGCGGAGACCAGCAATATTATGATAAAACGACTGAATACAGACTTTTTCATGACCGTAAAAGCGCAAAATCCCCCATCAGAACATACATTGTCTATTCTATCACAATTTCGCTTTTTTTAAAATACAAAGAACACGGGGAAAAAAACCGTGTTCTTTGAAAAAACAATCCGATTCGGCTGTTCGGAAAAGCTACAGGCGATCGCAAAAATCGCTCTCGGACATCGGCCTTGCGTAATAGTATCCCTGGATCTTAGAACATCCCATTTCGGCCAGCAGATCAGCCTGTTCTTTTTTCTCCACTCCTTCGGCGATTATGTCGAATCCGAGTTCTTTTGTCATATTGACTACTGACGAGATTATAATGTTTCCTCTGTCAATGTTCTTTCCGTCCTCTTCCCCGCGCAGGAAGCCCATGTCAAGTTTGACTATGTCGATCGGCGCGTCTTTAAGGAGATTAAGCGACGAATAACCGCTGCCGAAATCATCCATGTTGATCAAAAAGCCCATCTCCTGAATGGCGCGTACCCTTTCAAATACCTCACTTGTATCACCGACATAAGCACTTTCCGTAATCTCAAACTGGACATACTGTTTTGCGCTCGGATAATTATTCCCAAGGTTTTCTATGAAAGGCACGATGTTCTCATCCATCAGGCTTATCCTGGATATGTTGACGCTTACCGGAACCGCCGTACGGCCTTCTTTGATCCAGCGTGAAACAGCCTCAAACGAACTTCTCCACACATACCTGTCAAGCTCTGTTATATAGCCGTTCTTTTCAAATACGGGGACGAACACTCCGGGACTTACCACTGTTCCGTCGGATCTTATCCATCTGGACAAAACTTCGGCGCCGATCATCTTTCCGGAAGGGTGTTCGTATTTGGGCTGATAATAAAGCACAAATTCACCGTTTTCCATCGCGGTTTTCATCTTCTGTGTTATCTCGGCCTCAAGCGACATGCTCTTCGACATCTCATCGGTATAGAAAACATAAGTGTTTCTGCTTCTGTCCTTGGATGTTCTGTATGCATATGTGGCATACAATGCGGCACGGCCTATGGTCGTGTTCATGTTGTCCAGCCTGTATATACCGAACTTCATTGAGATCGGGTAATCAAGTCCGAGGTGTGCAACCGAAAGCTGCGTTTCTGCCTTGAAAGCTTCTATGTTCTCCGGGGTATTCTCAAATAAACATCCGAACGTCCCGGCGCCCATTCTGCCGCATATACCTCTTTTATCACAGAATTCTTCCAGTACCTTTGCAACATAGGTGATCACGAGGTCACCTCCGTTGTTGGCATAAAGGTCGTTGATACCTCCGAGTCCGTTCAGATCGCCCATGATAAGCAGGAATTTCTTGTCCTGGTTGGCAGCCACGTGTCTGGTCGTTGCCCGAAAGAACCCTCTCTGGTTGTAAAGTCCGGTTAAGGAATCCATACCCATCTGGTTCTTCATCTCATCGTTGAGGTAGTGTACGCAGTCCTCTATCCTCGAGTATCCGTTTGCCACCGCACCGGCCAGTTCATAACAGCTCCTGTAACCGCAAGCCTGACAGTTAAGTTCCTTCTTGACCTTTGTCGTCTTGTGCATCGATGCAAATATCTCTTCTATAACGTTCTCGGGCACAGAGCATTCCTGACGGTAGTTTTCCTCTCCCTCCCATTCGAAATCCCGAAGGTTTAAGAAAGAGAACTTTTCTTCAAGCTTTTTGTATCTTTCGTCCGGCGAGAGCTCTGCATCGCCGATTTTTGACATCGATCTTTCATATACATTCGAATAGCCGAGGACCGACTCATGTATATCCACCGTATTCCTGTTGATCGCGGGTCCGTCTATACATCCCGTCCTGCAATGATCGACCGTGACCATCGTAGGATGATATTCCCTCGAAAGCATCCTCGGCGAATTCAAAACTTTTTCGAATTTGCGGTCTATTCCCGGAGTTGCTTTAAACAACAGGTCCGCAGGAAAATGTTGTGATACTATGTGCGAAAAAGCCTGGTTTTCGCAAATGACGCTTCCCATTCCGTCACACTCGATCTCGAAAGAGGCATCGAATCCGGATATGTCCGCATCGCCTATATATTCAAACAACGAAGAAAAACCGATGAGATAGTTTATATTTCGCCCCGAATTGTATGAACTGAACTCGTCATAGATTGCCGTACACGGTGAGAGAAGGGCAAACCTTCCGCTCACTTCCTTATATTTACGGTAATAGATCGCGGCACAGACATTGGGAAGCTGAACCGGAATGAATTTTTCGAGGGCATCAGGTGCATAGCGTGAAACGTAATTTGAAAAGCCCGGACATGTATGCGCGAAGAACTTGTCGCATTTGCCGTCCTGCCCCATATTATCGCGAAGGTACTTGATATGACCGAATATGCTTATATCTCCGCCGATCGATCCGTCATATATTCCCTTTACGCCCAGGTCCTTGAGATAACCGAATACCTGCCGGGACTTTTCAGGACCGTATGCAACCGTAAACGTCGGATCGACAATGACGGAAATCTCATTTCCACGCTTGACGTCAAGCAGGAAATCTTCCAGGCTGTCCTTGTATCCTCTCGCGTCATGCAGGCATTCCTTTATACAGCTGCCGCAATGAATACAGTTCTTGCCGGATACGTCAATGCTTATCTTTCCGCCTTCGTTTGCCGAAACATTGGCCCCGACGGCAGGACAAACATGCACGCATCGGTTGCATGCAACGCATCTGTCATTCGTATATATCATTCCGTCATTGTATCTGCGCATATCTCTCCTATCGGGGTCACTCAAAAGCCACGATCATCATAGTCTCGTTAAGATGTCTGAATGCATACTGCTCTCCGTGTCCGCTCGACCCGATGAAAGTTCCGTAGCTTTCCGTCAGATGCTCGTTATACTCCGTCATCTTGCCTGTCTCCGTAAAATACTTAAGCCTTGAAACACAGTTGACGATAAACGAAAACGATGGCTCTTTTACAAGATCATGAACCCTTTGTGCCGTATCCTTCCAAACATCTTCAACCGGTTCTATCGGATCAAGGAGCACAACCCTCGTCTGATTGTAGATCCTCGAGAAAAAGCTCATACTTCCGTCCTGAAACTGTTTTTTGACGGCTATGATGTTAAGATCATCGTTTTCCAGCCGGCCGACCGGATGGAAGAACGAATTGGCCGACAGCTCGTCTTCCGGTATCTGCATCGCCGATGCCACAACTCCCGTCGCACTCTTATGATCGAATTCGTAAACCTTCCTTGCATCACAATCGACATCCGTTGCCGTAAAGAAATGATTGGTAGGTCTGAACATGTTCTCCTTGACGATACCTACCTTTCCGTTTTCATTATGAATGAACGCAAACACACAGGCATCCATATAGAGTATCCCGTTAAGCGATACGGATGAAGGCTTGTCGGGGTTGGATGCGGTAGCTGCGGTAGCCCCGAGCAGCGGAATACCGGTGTGTCCCATCACATCATAAAACGTATCCATCACGAGCTCCTCGCAGTTACCTACGGACGCATTAAACTCAAGACACACCGTGTTTTCTTTTTCTATCTCGGCAAGTGCATTGGTTATCGAATCGGCTGATCTTCTGGGGTACCTCGAAACCTCAAACAGCACACCGGAAGTCACGCTCAGACCCGATGTTACGGCCATAACGCAAAGACCCGATCTGCACACTCCGAGCGGCGAATACATCGTGTCTGAAGTCACCCCTATAACGGTAGCCGTGGGGAAAGAATTGGACAACATTCTGGAATACCATCCGAAATTTGCATTGTCCGACGAAAAAATGATAAGCACCGGAGCTATGAGCTCGCCGCCTTCTTTAAGCTGATCAAGTACTTGCGGATATGCTTTTGTACCTATCTTCTCCTCAACGGAAGCAATGTAACATCTCTTCATAAATATCACCGAAGTCAAAACAGATAATATAATATTTTATCACATTTTTACATCTTTGGGGGATTTTTAGGGAATTCTTTGTTGAAAAATCACAAAAGGGACTTATCGACTTTTATAAGAGAGAGCTTACAGCCCTGCCAGTCGGTGCTGATGCACGTATTTCCCAGTCTGCCGAATCCCTCGTAATTTACGGGATATCTGCAGACTTCAGCAGGACCGACAAATATATAATCTATATCATACTGCTTAAGGAAACCCTTGCAGTAATCTTCGCTTCCGGATGCGTAAAATGACGCAACACCGTCCGCCCGCTTTCTAACGGGATCGGGATCGTTATGCCACATCCATTCATGAACATACCATCCTACCGGAGTACAGGTACCCGAATACACCGAGAGCGCATCATTATGTGTGTAACTGTCTCCCGCCGCTTCAACTATGTTTATGACTTTACCATCGTCCTGCTCCAGAACATCGTATGCTTCCATTTCAAATCCGTATGTGGGATCATCTCTGAGGCCTTCAAGGGACGATATTCCCTTTCTTTGGGATGCATCCCAGAAATCCCCCAGCCACTGCCCCGAAGCATATACCGTATACGAAGCGGAAAGAACGGTATATCCGGCAATGAGTACAAGTGCATTTCTTACACGTTTTGCGTTGTCACTTTTTCTTAGCAACTCAAAGAGCGCAAAGGCAAAAGCAAAACCGATGATCATCGCAAACAGAATGTACGCCTGATACGTCAGCTTAAACATGGTATTGAATCTGCTGTTGTCTCCCCCGTATATATCTTTGACATATACGACTTCCGGAACAGCGACAAGCCCCATCGTACAGAGCATAAAAGCAAGCATTGCCGCCCTGCCGACTTTGTTGATCCCTGTCTCTTTCCTTTTTTTCGAATACAGATAGATGACGAGCCTGATCGTTACCGCAAAGGGGATAAGCCACAACACGAGCATTTTTCCGATCGGCGTATGATTTTCGCATATTTCGATACCCGACTCCATCTTTACAAAATGCAGAGTGAAAGCAAGCGGAGCCACAAGGGAAACTGCCGTCACAAAAACAGCCTTTGCCGCGATACCCATAAAAGTCAAAAATTTAATACCTGATCTTTTGAAATCGCAAAAGACTATCAGTGCACCCGTTATGACAAAGTAGATCGCAAAATCCCAGTAATTGCTGCCCTTGTAATACCCGAGGAGCAACGATATGAGCGTAAGGCTGTAAATCCTTCCGGCCGCTTTCCCCTTGCCGTCATCTTCCGACAGGCAAAGATCAAATAGGATCGCAAGGAGCGGAAGAACAAACATCACGTTGATGACATGGGCATGAAGATCTCCAAGTATGACCGAATATGCGGGGAACTCATTCTTGCCGTTATCGGGGTCTCCCGCACTCGTATGTATATATACGGTACCGTCGGGAAACCAATATTCGCTTATCTCCGGGTTACCCGCAAGTTTTTCCAGGAGCGGATAGATCATCCCGTATATTATCCAGTGCGGATTGGCGCCGAATGCGGCAAGAGAGGCACCGACAATTCCGCCGAGCTTTACAGTGACGCTCTTTTTGTCAAATGTCGGCAAAAGCACGGCTGCTACAGCGGATACGATCTCATAGACCATGAGGAACACCATGCCTGTAAAAGTCGCCAGGAGCATGTTGTATCCGTACTCCGGTATGTTTTTCCCAAGGCGGATGAGATATACGCAGACAGCCTGTCCGAGATAGTAATAATTCAGCGTCTGTCCCGAAAACCATATATCCTTCGGAACCGCAGCTTCCTGTCTGTAGATGGTTTTGATGAACCCGAAGTCCATATAGTTTTCCGTGCCGGGATCCACGAGCGGATTGAAACCGATCATCCAGAAAAACGCAAGAAAGATCACCGCAAAGACGGCAAATCCGTTAAGCGATCTTTTAATCTCATCGCGCGTGATGTATACCTGCTTTGTAACAAATCGTTTTATCACGATACCGAGAATCGCAAAGACAAAAAAAGAAATGAACACAACCGGATCGGAATAGTTACAAACACCGATCGCCGAAAGCGTCCATGCCGGAAAAAAGCACAGGAACAGTCCCAGTCCGAAGCTTACAGCAAACCCGTTGTCGCTGTACTTCAGAACGCGCGCAGGCAGATATGGGCGCATGAAAAAAGATACCGCAAACACCGCCGCGAGATGACGAAGCGCCGCAGCCTTTCCGGTATCATTCATTATGAGAAAACAGATTATTACCGCTATAATGACCGCCGGACTAAAACAGTCCGAACAGTTTTTCCTGAAACGATCCATGAAGATCCTCGTATGTTGTGTAATCGAAGGCCGGGTTGTCGGTACGTCTCCTCCACTCGTCCCTGACACGGTCACACAGCAGTCTTGAGTTGACATCACCCAGTTTTAATATCGAAGGGAACACGTAATAGATCATAAAGAGAGACAGATCGGTACGCTCACTGCCCGAGAGTTTCCCTGCGCTTGCGTATTCCGCAAAGACATTCTCGGCAAATATGTTGGCAACCTCATCTGCGGCAACCTCCACATCTTCCCTTCCTTTGACATACTGAGTCATGTCTTCAAAGGTCGCTTTGTTCTCCGCAAAAAACGCCTCGAATCTTTCCTCGTATGTCTTCTTTTTTATCTTTTTAAGCTTCGTCTTGAAGCCGTCAAACATAGATGCGCTGTTATCAAACATAGTCGCTCCTTACTGTCCGTAATATGCACCCGCGCCGTGTTTTCTGAAGTAATGCTTGTCCTGAAGTTCCTGCGGTGCAGGCTTTATCTCGGGATTGATCGTTTCCGCACGGTAAGCCATCTTGGCAACTTCCTCGAGGACGACCGCATTATGAACAGCTTCATGGGCATCTTTTCCCCACGCAAAGGGTCCGTGATTTTTACAGAGCACACACGGTACAGCTTTAACATCCTTGTTCATGCGTTTGAACTCATCGATTATAAGAAGGCCCGTATTGGTCTCATAAGCGCTGTCGATCTCCTCTTTCGTAAGGCATCTTACGCACGGAACCTCTCCGTAAATGTAATCGGCATGCGTCGTTCCGTAACACGGTATGCTCCTTCCCGCCTGAGCCCAGCTTGTGGCATAACTCGAATGCGTATGAACGATTCCGCCTATGTCCGAAAACGCTTTGTAAAGCTCAAGATGTGTCGGTGTATCGCTCGAAGGTTTATACTTTCCTTCGACCCTGTTTCCGTCAAGGTCCATGATCACCATGTCATCGGGAGTCAGTTTGTCATAATCCACTCCGCTCGGCTTGATCGCAAAAAGGCCGCTCTGCCTGTCGATCTCGGATACATTACCCCACGTAAAAGTCACAAGACCGTACTTGGGCAGGAGCATGTTTGCCTCATATACTCTTTTCTTTAATTCTTCCAGCATTATAACAGTACCTCCACTGCAGCACGTTCGATCTTAAGTCCGTCAAGATATGTCTTCATGAACTCATCGAATCCCTTCTCATCCTCTGCCGTAGGCTCGATAGTGCTGCCCTTTGCATCTGCAAATATCTTGCGGTTAAGGAAGTCTTCAAGGTTCTCGCCGGCATTTCTTCCGTCAGTGAACGACGCAAGGAGCGCCATACCCCAAGGTCCTCCTTCTCCTGCCGTCTCCATTACGGAAACAGGCGCATGTATCGCAGCGGCAGCGAACTTCTGTCCGACACCCTTCGTCTTAAAGTATCCGCCATGTCCGTACATCTTGTCACCTTTGACACCTTCTTCGTTGATAAGGATATCAAGTCCGGACTTGAGTGCAGCCAGTGCCGAATACAGATGCATCCTCATGACATTGCCGAGTGTGAACTTGGAATCCGCTGTCCTTACAAAAAGCGGAGCTCCTTTGTCAAAACCGGTAACGGGTTCACCTGAAATATAATTGTATGAAAGCAGTCCGCCGCAATCGCTGTCACCGTCGAGAGCTTTGCTGTAAAGCTTTGTGAACAGATCGTTCATGTCGATGTCATAGCCCATCATCTCGCCGAACTCTTTAAATATGTTTACCCATGCGTTGATATCACTCGTACAGTTGTTGCAGTGTACCATGGCAACGGCAGCACCGTCGGGAGTCGTTACCATATCTATCTGTTCGTAAACTTTGGAAAGAGCCTTCTCAAGAACGACCATTGCGAACACGCTCGTTCCTGCGGATGTATTACCGGTACGAAGGCCGACGGAATTCGTTGCGACCATTCCCGTTCCGGCATCTCCTTCGGGAGGACATACGGGAATACCGGCCTCAAGATTACCCGATACATCAAGTTTTGCGGCACCTTCCGCCGTAAGCTTTCCTGCATCTTCTCCTGCCGGTATCGACTTGGGAAGAACATCCGCAAGCTTCCATGAAAATCCGCAAGGTGCGATGAGTGCGTCAAACTTCTGCATCATTGCCTTATCATAATCTTTCGTTGCGGAATCGATAGGGAACATTCCCGATGCATCACCGACGCCGAGAACCTTTTCCCCGGTCATGATGTAGTGAACATACCCCGCAAGTGTTGTCACAAAATCTATATCCTTAACATGTTCCTCTTTGCTTAGTATCGCCTGATAAAGATGTGCGATGCTCCATCTCTGAGGAATGTTGAATCCGAATTCTTTTGTAAGGACCGAAGCCGCCTCTTCCGTTATGGTATTTCTCCATGTCCTGAACGGAACAAGAAGGTCGCCTGCCTTGTTAAATGCAAGATATCCGTGCATCATTGCCGAGAAACCTATGGAGGCAAATCTCGTGGGCACAACACCGTACTTGTCCTTTATATCCTTTTGCAGATCGCTGTAGCAATCCTGCAGTCCGCCCCAGATATCATCGAGCGTATATGTCCATATACCGTTATCAAGGCGGTTCTCCCATGAGTGTCCTCCGGTAGCCAGTACCGTTCCCTTCTCATCGATGACAACCCCTTTGATCCTCGTGGATCCGAACTCGATCCCCAGGTACGACTTTCCTTCAGCTATAAGGTTTTTTGCATCCATAACTCTTCTCCTTTATATTTATTTTAATGCTTCTGATATGGTTAATACGGCCATTCGTAAAGATCTTCTTCACCAAGCATTTTTACTCTGTATTCCTTGCCGCCGAGCATTATCGACGGAACATCCGCGGTATTTGTGAACAGTTCCTCATTTACATACTGATATTTGTAAGGTTGCTGCCCTTTTCGCAGCTTTCGTATTATCGATTCGACTCTCGGACCGTGCAAAGGATTACATTCCGCGATACAGCTTATCTGTCCCGCGACAAGGCTTGATACCGCCTGCTTGTTGACTCCGTCGAACGATACGACCATGACCTCGCCGTTTGCTATATCACTGCCGCACTTTTTGCCGCTGGCTTCAAGCACTTCTATTACTCCGAGCGCCTCGTTGTCATTTTCACAGTATACCACATTAACGTTATCATAGTTGCGCAGTATCTTGAACATGGCCTCTTTTGCTTTACTCTTTGTAAAATCACCCGACTCGTGAGTGACCACATCCCATCCGTAAAGCTTGGCCATCTGATCGAAGCCCTTTGTTCTTCCGATCTGTGCCGTACTTCCCGCAGTTCCCTGAACATCAACGATATGAACGTTTTCCGGGGAAACTCCTTTTTTCCTGAAGTAGTACGACATCCACATGCAGACCTTACGGGCTTCAAGTTCGAAGTCGGATCCGACCCAGCAGGTAAACAGATCCTCATCCGCAACACTGACCTGTCTGTCTACGATTATTACGGGAATACCGGCTTCCTTCGCTTCTGACAGTACGGTATCCCATCCCGTCTCGGTTACCGGTGCCAGGACGATATAATCAACATCCTGTTGTATAAAACTTCTTATCGCCGTGATCTGATTGGTCTGCTTCTGCTGTGCATCTTCGAATATCAGATCATATCCGTTCTCTTTCGTAAAAACGGATTTCATTGACAACGTATTCGCACTTCTCCAGTCAGACTCCGCTCCCAGCTGGGAAAATCCCACAACGATAAGATCTTCCCCTGTAACTACACTTTCAGCCTCCGCATTTTCGGCGGGTGCACAACCCGCCGAAAATGAACAGAGGCTAATTGCTGTTATCAATACTATTGAATTGATCAAGCGTTTAACATTCATGTATCACATTCATGCCTGCTTCTTTAATGATTTCTTCTTGCGTGCGATGACTATCGACTGAACTACAAGGAACAGACACAGCATACCTGCTACGGTGATACCTGTCCACCATGCCTGATCGAATCCGGCCGATGAAACAATACTTTGGATAGTCGCAAGCGAGAGCACACCGAACAGCGTACCTATGATGTTACCGACACCGCCGGTAAGCATCGTTCCTCCTATGATCGAGGAAGCGATCGCATTCATCTCAGCGCCGGATGCATGGGACGCGGCTCCCGAACCTACGTGAAGGAAGTATACGTATCCGCCTA
>JAEEGL015213960.1_pt1 | contig 13933 bp, 10 predicted proteins | sample 9134231 | NCBI WGS metagenome assembly JAEEGL01 (sample SAMN16246548, study PRJNA631951) | gut metagenome | biome: gut microbiome; feature: rumen; material: fiber-attached | host: Bos | place: Iran: Karaj | collected 2018-10
AGGCCTTTGAAGAACTTCTCCACCCAGGGGTTATCCCTAAACTGCAGGAAGGCAAAGGCTATGAGCAGAATGATGATGAAGGAGGGTAGGCAGGCACCTAATGTGCTTACGAAGGCTCCCCTTACGCCTTTCCGCTTGTAGCCGATGAAGATGCTGATGTTTACCGCAAAGATGCCAGGGCAGCTTTGGGCAACAGCTATCAGGTCGACCAACTCATCGTGGCCGACCCAATGCTTTTCATCTACTACCTTCTGCTCTATCAGCGGTATCATGGCATAGCCGCCGCCGAAGGTGAAAAGTCCTATCTGAAAGAATGTCCTAAAGAGATCAAGCATTCTTCTTAATCCATTCTCTTGCGTTTACGAATGCTTCAATCCAGGGAGTTACCTGATCCTGTGCCTTGCGGTCTTCTGGATAGAATCCGCACTGCCAGGGGAAGAAGGCACGCTCTAGGTGAGGCATCATAGCCAAGTGACGACCATCAGCGCTGCAGATACCTGCTGTGGTGAAGTCGCTGCCGTTGGGGTTAGCGGGATAACCATCGTAGCTGTACTTCAGAACGATGTTGTAATCCTCCTCCTTACCAAGTAGAGAGAACTTGCCTTCGCCATGAGCTACCCAGATGCCGAGCTTACTGCCGCTGAGGCTTTCCATCAGCACGCTCTTGTTGGGCTGTACTGTCAGGCCCAGGAAGTTAGACTCGAACTTATGGCTGTCGTTATGCAACATGCGGGCTTTGTTCTCAGGTTTGTTGCTGCCTACGAGACCCAGTTCCACCATCAACTGGCAACCGTTGCAGACACCCAGTGACAGGGTATCCTTGCGGGCATAGAAACGGTCAAGGGCTTCCTTGGCCTTGGGGTTGTAAAGGAAGGCACCAGCCCATCCCTTAGCACTGCCCAATACGTCACTGTTAGAGAAACCTCCACAGAAGACGATGAAGTTGATGTCATCCAATGTCTCACGACCTGTGATAAGGTCGGTCATCATTACGTCCTTCACGTCGAAGCCAGCCAAGTAGAGCATGTAAGCCATTTCGCGTTCGCCGTTTGTACCCTTCTCGCGGATGATAGCAGCACGCAAGCCGCTCTTCTCGCGACGGTCGGGGTTGAGGCCGAACTGGCTCAACTTGCCTGTAAAGCTGGGAAGAATATTCCATTGCAGAGGCTGCTGCTTGTAGTTCTGGTAACGCTCGGCTGCCTTGCCGTGGAAGCTCTGCTTCTGATCCAGCAGGAAGCTGCTCTTGTACCATACGTCGCGCAGCGCATTGATGTCGAAGTCGAACTTTTGACCATTCTTCTCGATAGAAAGGGTACGGCCTTCAGCAGGTTCACCTATATTAATGTAGCCAACGCCTTCGTCTTCTAGGAACTTCTTTACCTCTGAACGGTTACCGTTAGCCACCTGAATAACAACACCAGGGTTCTCTGCGAAGAGAATCTTCGTCAGGTCGTCTGTCTTTATCTTGTCCAGATTGATGTTCAAGCCACCCTTTGTGTTGGCGAAGGTCATCTCCAGCAGGGTAGTGATAAGACCACCGGCGCTGATATCGTGACCAGCCAGGATGAGGCCCTTCTGAATCAAGGTCTGGATGGCATTGAAGCAATCGCGGAAATATTCACTGTTCTTAACTGTAGGAACATCGCTGCCCACCTTGTTGTGAACCTGTGCAAAGGCAGAACCACCCAAGCAAAGTTCGTCGAATGAGAAGTCGATGTGATACAGGGTAGAGGGTACGTTCTGAACAACAGGTGAAACCACCTTCTTGATGTTGCTCACCTGACCACCGCTGGTTACGATAACGGTACCCGGAGAGATAATCTTCTCGCCGTTGGGGTACTTCTGCGTCATACTCAGAGAGTCCTTACCGGTGGGTACGTTGATCTGCAGTTCGCAGCAGAAATCAGAGAGTGCCTTGACGGCAGTATAGAGACGGGCATCCTCACCCTCCTGAGCACGGCAAGGCCACATCCAGTTAGCACTCAGGCTAACGCTGTCCAAACCTTCTTCCAGAGGAGCCCATACAATATTTGTCAGAGATTCAGCAACAGAGAGTACGGAACCTGCAGCGGGGTTTGCCAAAGCAGCCTGAGGTGCGTGACCCAATGCTGTGGCGATACCCTTCTCTCCACGATAGTCAAGGGCTACAACACCGCAGTCGCTAAGGGGCAACTGCAACTCGCCCTGACACTGTTGGCGTGCTACCTTACCTGTTACGGAGCGGTCCACCTTGTTGGTCAACCAGTCCTTGCAGGCAACAGCCTCCAGCTGGAGAACCTTCTCTAGGTCTTCTTTAAAGACTTTAAGGTCCTTAGAGTCCTTAAGGTCTTTATACTCTACTGATGCATATTTGCGTTCAACGGTATTGTCGCGCATGATTGTCTTGGGAGAGTGGCCAAACATTTGGCTTACCTCCAAGTCGAAGGGACGAACGCCGTCGCCCTGCTCGAAGCTGAAGTGAGCATCGCCTGTTGTTTCACCTACCACATACAGCGGAGCACGCTCGCGCTCTGCAATCTGGCGTACGTGATCGATGTGCTTCTCGTCGATGAGCAAGCCCATACGCTCCTGACTCTCGTTGGCAATGATTTCCTTGGCAGACAATGTCTGATCGCCAATAGGCAACTTAGTCATATCTATGTGACCACCACATTCCTCTACCAACTCAGACAGACAGTTTACGTGTCCTGCACTTCCGTGGTCGTGGATGCTGACTACGGGGTTCACCTCCTCTTCGCAGAGGGCGCGAATCAGGTTGTTGGCACGCTTCTGCATCTCAGGGTTGGCACGCTGAACGGCATTCAGCTCGATGCCACTGCTGTAACGACCTGTCTCTACAGATGATACAGAGCCGCCACCCAAACCGATACGATAGTTATCGCCACCTACAACCACTACCTTGTTGCCCTTCTGGGGAGTACCCTTCAGGCAGTCACGCTTGGTACCGTAACCAACACCGCCTGCAAGCATGATAACCTTGTCGTAGGCGTATTTCTCGTCCTTCTCCTGATGCTCGAAGGTCAGTACGGAACCGCAGATCAGTGGCTGACCGAATTTGTTTCCGAAGTCGCTGGCACCATTAGAGGCTTTGATAAGAATCTGCTCGGGTGTCTGATACAACCATTCGCGAACGGGCAGAATCTTTTCCCACTCGCGTCCGGCGTCAGCCGATTTTTCATTTTTTACTTTTCCCTCTTCACTTAATCGGGGGTAGCTTGTCATGTAAACGGCAGTACCGGCAATAGGCCATGAACCTACACCACCGCCCATACGGTCGCGAATCTCACCACCTGTACCTGTAGAAGCACCGTTGAAAGGTTCTACCGTTGTGGGGAAGTTGTGTGTCTCGGCCTTGATGCTGATAACACTCTCAATGTCGCGAATCACGAAGTAGTCGCTTGTGCTGTGATCCTGGGGTGCAAATTGCTCCACTACGGGACCCTGTGCAAACGCTACATTATCTTTATATGCAGAGATAATCTTGTGGGGATTCTCCTGCGTAGTCTTCTTAATCATTTTGAAGAGGCTGCTCTCCTTCTCTTCGCCGTCGATGATGAACGTACCGCCAAAGATCTTGTGACGGCAGTGTTCGCTGTTAATCTGAGCGAAGCCGAACACCTCGCTGTCTGTAAGCTTGCGACCCAACTGCTTCTCTACGTCGTGCAGATACTCTATCTCCTCTGGTGATAGTGCCAGACCTTCCTGCTCGTTGTATTCCTCCAGGTTCTCGATGCTCTGGATAGGAGCAGGCTTCATGTTGATGGTGAAGATTTCCTGATCCAACCCCTTGTACATACGCTGCAGCATAGGGTCGTATTCAGCCTTCTCGTCAGCCACAGGGAAATACTCCTCGATACGCTGAATGCCCTTGATGGCCATATTCTGGGTAATCTCTACCGCATTGGTACTCCAGGGAGTGATCATCTCTCGGCGGGGACCGATGAAGAATCCGTTCAGTGTGTCACCCTCCAGAGCTGTGGCTCCACCATAGAGCCAGCACAGTTTTTCTATATCTTCGCTTGAGAATTTGTGGTCACAGGCAGTAGCGATGATGCTCTCCTGTGGCGTCTTAAAGAATGTAATTGCCATGTCTTTGGAAACGTTTTGTAATTTGGCGGCAAAGGTACAAAAAAATAATGAGGTAACCAATGGTTATCCCCCTATGTTTTTATAAAAATAATGTATAAATTCAACTTTTGTAAATTCCGCCCTGCTCAGTTTCGTGGAGCAAGGGTTAGGGGGAGTAAATCCTTTTCTATTGCGTATTCATTTTTTTTGTTGATAGGGTGGAGTATAAGTATTGCTAATTGAGAAAAGGCGTATGTATAGAAAAACGGTGTGCAGGATTCTGCACACCGTTTTGGTATATAGTGTATTGTGTGTCGGAATTAGTCTTCCCAACCCAGGGCGCTGGCACCGAGAACGGCAGCGTTGGCGTTCATCAGACCTGATACCAGGAACTTAGCCTTACCCTTGAAGATCTTCAGTACGGCATTGTCGTAAGCTTCCTTGATAGGCTTCATGATGAGATCGCCAGCCTTGCAGAGACCGCCGAAGAAGATGAATGCCTCAGGGCTGGAGAAAGCTGCAAAGTCAGCGCAAGCCTCACCCAGCATCTTACCTGTGAACTGGAATATTTCGTTAGCTACCTCATCGCCCTTGCTGGCTGCAATGCTTACATCCAAAGACTCAATCTCCTCAATGGGCTTCTCGCGCAGCAGAGAAGGACGGTCTGTGGTGCTGAGGATCTCGCGTGCTGTACGTGCAACACCTGTAGCAGAGCAGTATGCCTCCAGACAACCCTTGCGGCCGCAACCACAGGGACGTCCGTTATCGGTACGATCCATGATGACATGACCCAACTCGCCAGCGAAACCATCGTTGCCATATACCAACTGGCCATTGATAACAATACCGCTGCCTACGCCTGTACCCAGGGTGATGACAATGAAGTTCTTCATGCCCCGTGCAGCGCCATAAGCCATTTCGCCCATAGCCGCAGCGTTAGCATCGTTGGTCAGTTTTACGGGGATGCCGGTCTTCTCTCTGAACATCTCTGCCAGAGGAACGATTCCGTCATGTGCCCAGGGGAGATTGGGGGCAAACTCGATGGTGCCGTTGTAGTAGTTGCCGTTGGGAGCACCAACACCCATACCCTGAACTTGTTCGGCGCCGCCAATCTGAGCCAACAGGGGCTTCAGGCACTCAACACCAGCCTCAACAAACTCCTCGGCTGTCTTGTACTGCTGAGTCTTGATAGAATTCTCGCCTACAACTTCTCCACGAGCGTTAACTACTCCGAAAACGGTGTTTGTACCACCAAGGTCAACACCAATAACATAAGGTTTTACTTTGTCCATAAAGATTTTTATAATTATTGTTAGTGTTAGTCTAATCGTAGCGGCAAAGGTAGTCATTTTCTGTCGAGTAACACAATTTTTACAGGTAAAATCTATGAAAAGTCAATAAAATGTACGAAATTTGCGGCGTTTATGATGTTCGTACATTCTGTAGATGTTATAGACCTGATACTAAAGGGCCTTACAATAGGAATTATAGCGAGTGCTCCTATGGGACCGATTGGTATTCTGGTTGTGCAGCGTACCCTGAAGAAAGGGCGCTGGTATGGGTTCGCAACGGGAGTTGGGGCCGCATTGAGTGATATGTTATATGCTGTCATTACGGGCTTGGGTATGAGCTTGGTGCTGGATTTCATAGAGAAGCCTTCTACTATGCTGTATCTGCGTTTGATGGGCAGCGTGATGTTATTTTTCTTTGGATTGTGGATGTTTAACACCAAGCCGCCAGAGCCTCATACGCCAAGCGGAAAACTGGGAACTTTCACCCACAATGGTATAACGGGTTTCCTGCTCACACTGAGCAACCCTCTGATAGTATTCTTGTTTGTGGCTCTTTTTGCCCGACTGAATTTTGTGGTGCCTAACCACCTGTGGGAGCAGACTTTAGGATATGCTGCCATATTCTGCGGAGCCCTCCTTTGGTGGGCTTGCTTGACGGGTGCCCTGAAGACTATGAAGGCTCGTCTGCAGATGGATACAATAGCCACCTTCAATCGCCTCTTGGGTGCTTTGGTGATGGGCGTGTCTGGAATACTGTTTATTTTGACGATGATAGGTAAATTATGATAGTAGCTCAGAAACTCAGAAAACAGAATATCTCTGCTTACATTATATATATGTTTCAGGTGGAGGACATTATCCGTGCCTACGGACTGGATGTGGACCGTATCTGCAGCGAGTATCTGCCCAAATTCCAATACACCTCAGAACAGATAGCCGACCAGCGTGAGTGGTATGCGGGGCTTATCCGGATGATGCAGGAAGAGGGCGTGCAGGAGAGTGGACACGTACAGGTGGTGAAGAATACACTGATGCTGATGGCCGACCGCCATCAGGAGTTGCTGACCGACCCTAAGCAACCTTTCTACAGCGCTGCCTACTACAAGGCATTGCCTTTCATCGTGGAGCTGAGAAGCAAGGGGATGAACAAGGATAAAAACGAGATAGAGAACTGTGTGGATACTCTGTATGGTGCTACCGTGCTGAAGATGCAGGGACGCGAACTTACGGAGGAGACCCAAAAGGCTTTGCAGCCCATCAGCCATCTGCTGGAGATGCTGAGCAAACTCTATAAAACGGAGGAATAGCCTCACCCCTAACCCCTCTCCCGTGGGCGAGGGGAACTTTGGAGGAGAGTCAATATATTAAGATTGTAAACAGAATAAAAAATAGATTGTGAACGCAGAAATAGAAAGAAGAAGAACGTTTGCCATTATCTCGCATCCAGATGCGGGTAAGACTACACTTACAGAGAAACTGTTGCTCTTCGGAGGTCAGATTCAGGTGGCAGGCGCTGTTAAAAGCAATAAGATAAAGAAAACGGCAACCAGTGACTGGATGGAGATAGAAAAGCAACGTGGTATCTCCGTAACTACCAGTGTGATGGAGTTTGACTACGAGGGGTATAAGGTGAATATTCTGGATACTCCCGGTCACCAGGACTTTGCCGAGGATACCTTCCGTACGCTGACGGCTGTGGATAGTGCTATCATCGTAGTGGATGGTGCCAAGGGCGTAGAGGCCCAGACACGTAAGCTGATGACGGTGTGCCGTATGCGCAAGACACCTGTAATCATCTTCGTGAACAAGATGGACCGTGAGGGTAAAGATCCCTTCGACCTTTTGGACGAACTGGAGGAAGAACTGAAGATAAAGGTTCGCCCCTTGAGCTGGCCTATCAATCAAGGTATGCGCTTCAAGGGTGTATATAACATCTATGAGCAGAACCTGAACCTGTTTACACCCAACAAGCAGAAGGTGACGGAGAAGGTAGAGGTGGATATCAATACGCCTGCCCTGGATGAGGCTGTGGGTGCCGAGGATGCAGAGAAACTGCGCGAGGACTTGGAGATGATAGAGGGTGTTTACCCAACGGTAGAAGAGGTAATAGGCACATCTGAGGATGGAACATCTGCTTACTTGGATGCCGAGGTGGCTCCTGTATTCTTTGGCTCAGCCCTGAACAACTTTGGTGTACAGGAACTGTTGGACTGCTTTGTGAAGATAGCTCCCTATCCACGTCCTACTACTGCAGAGGAGCGTGAGGTGAAACCTGAAGAGAACAAGTTCACTGGCTTTATATTCAAGATTACTGCCAATATCGACCCCAACCACCGCAGTTGTATTGCCTTCTGCAAGGTATGCTCTGGTAAGTTTGTCCGCAACGCTCCTTATTTGCATGTTCGTAATGGTAAGACAGTTCGCTTCAGTAGTCCCACCCAGTTTATGGCGCAGCGCAAGGAGACCATCGATGAGGCTTGGCCTGGAGATATCGTAGGTCTGCCTGATAACGGCATCTTCAAGATTGGAGATACGCTGACGGAAGGTGAACAGCTACATTTCCGCGGACTGCCTTCGTTCTCGCCTGAGATGTTCAAGTACATCGAGAATGCCGACCCTATGAAGACGAAGCAGTTGGAGAAGGGTATCAACCAACTCATGGACGAGGGTGTGGCACAGCTTTTTGTAAACCAGTTCAACAATCGTAAGATTATCGGTACCGTCGGTCAGTTGCAGTTCGAGGTTATCCAGTATCGTCTGGAGAACGAATACAATGCCAAGTGCCGCTGGGAGCCTGTGAGCCTGTACAAGGCCTGCTGGATAGAGTGCGAACCTGGTTACGAAGCAGAGCTGGAGCAGTTCAAGAAGCGTAAGTATCAGTATCTGGCCAAGGATCGCGAGGGTAGGGATGTCTTCCTGGCAGACAGTGGCTACGTGCTGACGATGGCGCAACAGGACTTTGAACATATCAAGTTCCATTTTACAAGCGAATTCTAAAGCAAAGAGAAAATGAATTGCGATTTAGACATAAAGAATGCTGTAGAGGTGCTGCGCAAGGGTGGTGTTATCCTTTATCCCACGGATACTATCTGGGGTATAGGTTGTGATGCCACAAACCCTGACGCTGTACGACGTGTCTATGAGATTAAGAAGCGTGAGGACAGCAAGGCACTTATCTGTCTGGTAGATAGTGCCAACCGTATGCAGCGCTATTTCCGCAATGTGCCCGACGTGGCATGGGACTTGGTGGATTATGCCACCAAACCCTTGACGCTGATTCTGGACGATGCTGTAAACATCGCTCCCAACCTCTTGGCTGAGGACGGAAGTCTGGGCATCCGTGTAACAAATGAGGAGTTCAGCAAGCAGATGTGTTACCGTTTCCAGAAGGCTATCGTAAGCACCAGCGCCAATATTAGTGGTGAGCCTTCGCCACAGAACTTCTCTGAAATCTCGGAAGAGATTAAGAATCAGGTAGATTATATCGTAAACTTCCGTAGGGGTGAGAAGACAAAGGCTCAACCCAGTCAGATTATAAAACTGACAAAGGACGGAGAGGTGACGGTAATAAGAGCATAGTGATGAGAAAGAAGGGTAGAGATACACTGGCCTATCTGTTGCGCTGGAAACGCAAGCATCTGAACGACAATCAGTTTCTCCTTGTCGTCAGTTTCTTTGTGGGTATCTTTACTGCTTGTGCTGGAATGCTGCTGAAGTGGCTTATCGGCCAAATAGAGGACTTGCTGACGGAAAGCTTCGTCGCGTCTACTGCTAACTGGCTGTACCTCGTTTATCCTATCATAGGTATATGGCTTACTATGCTCTTCATCCGTTATGTGGTGCGTGATGATATCAGTCATGGTGTGACCAAGATTCTGTTTGCTATTGCCCGTAAACAAAGTCAGATAAAACCCCATAATACATGGACGTCTATAGTGGCCAGTGCCATAACCATCGGTTTTGGTGGTAGTGTGGGAGCGGAGGCTCCTATCGTGCTGACAGGTAGTGCCATCGGCAGTACGCTGGGACGCATTTTCCATCTGAGCGGCAAGCAGATGATGCTGTTGGTGGGATGCGGTGCGGCAGGTGCTGTAGCGGGTATCTTCAAGGCGCCCATAGCCGGACTCGTATTCGTGCTGGAGGTGCTGATGATAGACCTTACCATGACCAGTCTTCTTCCGTTGCTGGTAAGTTGTGTTACGGCTGCGGCTCTTACCTTTGCCGTATCAGGCATTAATCCTATCTTCGAGTTCCATCTGCAGGATGCCTTCACGGTTGAAAGACTTCCGGCTTATCTGGCTTTGGGAAGTGTGTGCGGATTGGTTGCCCTTTACTTTACCCGTACGATGAATATGCTGGAGGGCGTGTTCAGGAGACTTCACGGACGCTATAGGAAACTGGCCCTTGGAGCCGTAATGCTGAGTTTGCTCATTTACCTCTTCCCCTCGCTTTACGGTGAAGGTTATGATCTTATCTCGTTGCTTCTGAACGGAACGGGTGAGGCGGATTGGAATATGGCTATGGACCGTTCACTCTTCTATGGCAGCGACTACCTGCTGTTTTATCTGTTCCTGATAATCATCTTTAAGGTATTTGCTTCTACGGCAACCAATGGCGGTGGCGGTTGTGGTGGTATCTTTGCTCCCAGTCTGTTCCTTGGTTGTATCTGCGGTTTCATCTTTTGCCGTCTGTGGAATATCTATGATGTGATGGGAATCCAGATCCCAGAGCGTAACTTTGCTATGCTGGGAATGTGTGGACTTATGAGCGGCGTGATGCACGCTCCGCTTACAGGTATCTTCTTGATAGCAGAGTTGACTGGCGGTTATCAGCTTTTCATGCCGCTGATGGTAGTCTCTGTCATGGCATATCTGACCATTAAGGCTTTTGAGCCTCACAGTATCTACGCTATGCGTCTTGCCCAAAGGGGTGAGTTGCTGACCCATCATACAGACAAGTCTATCCTTACCCTTATGAGTATGGATAGCGTTATCCAGCATTATGATCAGGTGCTTTATCCTGATATGACTTTGGGTGATGTAGCCAATCAGGTCAGCAACAGCAAGAATCATGTATTCCCCGTAGTGAACAAGCAAATGCAGTTTGTAGGGGCTGTATATCTGGACGATATACGCCATCTTATTTTCCGCTCTGAGCTATACAGACAGTTTACTGTAGCTCAGCTGATGAAGCAGCCCGAGGGAATCCTAACAGTTAATGATTCTATGGATGTTGTAGTGGCTACGTTCGACAAAACGCATGCTTGGACGTTGCCAGTAGTGGATGACGAGGGCGTGTTTGTGGGCTTTATCCGTAAGAGCTCTGTGCTTACGGTTTACCGTCAGGTGTTGGCGGATTTCTCTACAGACTAAAATCTTTCAGGCTTCTGTTGATATGGCTTTTCGCTGTCACGCACAGTAAAAGCAAATAGAAAGACAAGACTTGCCACCAGGCAGGGTACAGGTTTGTCATGGTGGAATGGGGAATGCTTGCCACGGTATCCACAATCCAGTTTTGTATGCCGACGGTAATTGTCAGCAACCATACGGAGAACGCCGTGGGAACAAGCAGCGTTAGCATACCTAAGTATATAATGATGGTGGTAAGCGGAATCAGTATTATACTGACGATGCTTCCTAATAATGGAAACGAGTGGAAATAGTAGATGGCAAGCGGTGCCGTCGCTAACTGCGCAACAGCCGATAGTAACAGCATGTCCAGAACGGCATTTCTTATCTTCAGCATATCTTTCAGGGGCTGATATAATATAAGGATGAATAACACGGCCAGGAAGGAAAGTTGGAAACTTATGCCAAAGAGAGCGTTGGGCTGGAACAGCAATATTGTCAGCGCGCAAAGTGCCAGAATGTGTGTGGGAGGCGTTTCCTCTTGTGCAAAAGTAGCTATGGTAGCCAAAGAAAACATGATGCAGGCTCTGCCTAACGATATGGGCATGCCGGCTATGAAGGCGTAGCCCCAGATGGTAAGAAGGATGGGTGGAAGCCAAAACCATTTCCATCGGCTGGAACGGATACGTCTGATGAATAGTATGTACAGGATGCCATACAGGATGCCCAGATGCATGCCGCTTAAGGCTAAGAGATGCGAGGCTCCTACCTGAGCATATTTTCTTCGCGTTGTTTTATCCAGTCCTGATTTGTCTCCTATCAGCAAGGCTGAACTTAGGGATAGGGCCTTGCCTTCCAGCCCTGCATTGTGAAGCCGGACCATTAGTGCTTCCTGTTGTTGCTGTGCTTTCTGGCAGACGGCGTCGAAGCAATGATATTCGGATGGTGATTCCTTCTCCATTCCTATGCGTGCCATTCCCAACGATATCCAGAATACATATAGCAGGATGTCCGATACGTATGTTTTCCTGCGTAACAACATGCATGCAACGAGTAATGCTACGGAGGTCAATAAAAAGTAAATGCTGGAGAAAAAGTTCCCCAGCAGAATACCTGTTACATATAAAAGCGTAGCCCAAATGATGGGCTGTCTTGTAATCATAGAGCGCTTAGCAGTGCGCAGGCGTCAGAGGGGTTGGGAGCCTTAAAGACATAGTTTCCCGCAACCAGTACATCGGCACCTGCATCTTTTAGCAACTTGCCTGTTTCGTTGTTAACACCACCGTCAATCTCTATCAATGCCTTACTGCCGCTTTCGTCTATGAGCTTACGCAGTTGCTTGACTTTCTCCGTCGTGTGAGGGATAAACTTCTGTCCGCCAAAGCCTGGGTTTACGCTCATCAGCAGTACCAGATCGACGTCATTTATGATATCCTGCAGTACACTTACGGGAGTGGCAGGGTTTAGCGTTACGCCTGCTTTCATGCCAGCCTCGTGAATCTGACCAATCACGCGGTGCAGATGTGGGCAGGCCTCATAGTGGACGTTCATGATGTATGCACCCAAATCCTTCACCTCCTGCACAAACTTTTCCGGTTGTACTATCATCAGGTGAACATCCAGAGGCTTCTTGCAAAGCTTTGCTACGTATTTCAATACGGGGAAGCCAAAAGATATGTTGGGTACAAAGACGCCGTCCATAATATCCAGATGCAACCAGTCGGCGCTGCTCTGGTTGAACCATTCCATTTCGCTCTTCAGATCGCCGAAGTCAGCCGATAATAGCGAGGGTGACACTATCATGTTAATAGAGCTTTATGCTTGTTAGAAACTGAGGTCGGTATGTTCTCGCAAATTGGCGTATACGAGCCAATACGGCTGCACTTGGTTGAATGTAAGGGAGGGGTAAAACTTGTTCCATAGGCACAATTCAATATGTTTTATTTGCTTACTGTCTTTACAAATAAAACGTACCGAATTGGCAAAATATTGTGTAAAAAGTGATATTTTTATCCTACCAATGCTATATTATGCTCCTGCACCATTTTCCTTAGGTTGATAAGTGCATATCTCATGCGCCCCAGAGAGGTGTTGATGCTGACACCAGTTTTTTCTGCAATCTCCTTGAAGCTCATGTCTTCATAAAAGCGCATAAGTACCACCTCGCGCTGAACTTCTGGCAGGTAATCCAGCATTTTTCTTATTTGATCGGCTTTCTGCTGCTCGATGATGTTTGTCTCTATGCCGCCCTCGCTCAGACGGATGTCATTGAGGATATTGGGAGAAAACTTCTCTTGCGTAATTACTTTTCCTGCATCGGTATCGCGTGTAGTATCCACAATCAGGTTGTGTGCGATACGGATAAGCCACGCACTGAATTTGCCCGTTGTCTGGTACTTGTGGCTTCGGATAGCCATAATGGCACGCGTGAAGGTCTCTTGGAAGATATCATCAGCTCGCTCCTCTTCTTTGACTAAAAAGAGGATGTAGGAATATACATAACTTTGATGACGCTGTAATAACTCGTCAAAAGCAATATCATTACCATTCTCATACAACTTTACCAACTCATAGTCGGTATTTGTACTCAGATTCTTCATTACGCTTGTTTTAATAGTTTCTTGTGTAATGTTTTCTCTATAGGCAATGTTCGTTTTAACGGGTTATTTTAATGTTTGTAAACGCAAAGGAAACACTTTTTAAGCAATCTACCAAATTTTTTGTCATTTTTTTTATTATAACGTCCATCCTTCCGTGTGTGCGCCGCGTAAAAAGTCTGCAATTTGCATACGTTTCTTACCAGAAATCTGCACTTCGCTTAGATAAAGATAACCATCGGGCAAAGCCACGCGTAGGTATGTCTTATTGTCTGTTTGCAAGGTGGGCTCCTTTATATCTGTTGAAGCCTTTTCTTTCTTAGTCTTGAAGATTTTCATCACCACTTCTTTTCCGTCCTGCGTGTGTAGCGTTGTCCAAGCAGCGGGGTAGGGACTCAGACCTCTCACAAAGTTGTGAACCTGTTCCATGGTGGTCCATTTGATTTCGCATGTCTCCTTGAAGATCTTGGGAGCAGGACGCAGGGGCTCGTCAGTCATAAACTGCTCTTGGTCTGTAGCCTCAGCTTTTCCTTCTGCTATCAGGTCAACGGTTTTCTTTACCAGTTCGGCTCCTTGAACCATCATGCGGTCGTGAATATCTTCCAAACAATCCTCTTCACCTATGGGG
>JAEEGL017183499.1_pt1 | contig 13933 bp, 13 predicted proteins | sample 9134231 | NCBI WGS metagenome assembly JAEEGL01 (sample SAMN16246548, study PRJNA631951) | gut metagenome | biome: gut microbiome; feature: rumen; material: fiber-attached | host: Bos | place: Iran: Karaj | collected 2018-10
GGGGGCTGTTTAAAAACCTTGGGTTTTTAACAGCCCCGCAAATGTCACGGCCGGGAAACCGTGACATTTGCCGATCTTTTTCGTTTTTTGCCAGAAAAAATATCATTTTTTCGAGCATTACAGGGCAAAAACGGCAGGGTAACCTGCCGAGAAAAACGTCGCAGGGTTGTTCAAAAATTCGCCAAGCGAGTTTTTGAACAACCCCCTGAGTTTTTTTCAAACTGTGCGGCAATCAATTCTTAACGGAATAAAACCTCTGAAACTTGCTTTTCGGCTTTTCGGGTATCGTCATGGCGATCTTGCCTTCATCAATTAGGTGTCTCAAGTATTTCGAAACAACGTAGTAAGATGTTTGAATGCCCAGCATTCCGGCAATCTCTTCCTTGCTTTTCGGATTTGCGCAGAATAGCATTATGCGGTCTTCGACCGTCCCGGGTTGATCCTTGAGGGAAATCCGCGGCTCCCGGTTTGAGAACAGTGTTGCCCTGAAGTTGCCCCGGATACTCTCAAACTCAGGTGCCGGAAGACCTGCTTTTTTCATCGCGTCGCGTATCGTGGGAATACCTGAAAAGCGGTTTTCTGTATCGATCATGATTTCGAGATTGCTCGCGATAAAGGGATTTCTGGTATCTCCGGGGATTTTGCCGAGGTCGCTGATTGTCAGGCGTCCGTAAAGTCCCCCCGGATTTTCCACGACAAGTCTGTCGCGATAGAGAATCACTCTGATCGGCGAATTTTCGGTATGCACACTGTAATCACGGTGAACCAGGGCGTTAAGGATGAGTTCGCGTACCGCGACGAGCGGATATTCTGGCCTGTCGGAACGCCTTCCGTTTTCGTCGACCGTAACAGCGGTCTTTATGTTGCGTCTGACAAAACCGAGGGCGGCTTCGAGCATTTCCGGTATCGTTCCGTCAAAGCGCTTGTTGTCTATGAAACGTTCACCGGAAGCTCCGAGATCGCCGATCTCATATCCGTCCACGACCATTGCGGTTATTCCGAGTTGCGGGAAGAACGCCTGAGGATAGTCGCCCGTGAGCATAAGACCGGCAACAGTAGGTTTCTCGTTATTCATAAGTCCCTGAAGCGTCATGATCCTTCTGTCGTCCTGATTTGCAAGCTGGGGCTTTTCTGTTTTCAGTTTCGCAAAATACAAGCTCAGCTTTTCGCGGCTGAAATCCTCCGCTGTGGCGCGGTCAACGGTTCGAAGTTCGTCACGGATCTTTTTTTTGTAGACTTCATAACTGTATATTTCGTATTCGGTCATCGGCAAATCCGCGTCTTCCACGCGAACGTAAGAGCCTCTGATCCTTCCGGCAGGTTTATAAAAACAAGGCTTGTTTTCCGGATCGCATTCGGGTATTTCGGCACTGACTACGATCTTGCCGTTGTATTCGGCAATGGTAAAGAAAGGGCGAACAACGGGATCCATCTGCTCCGCTGCGTTTTTGACCTGAATCTGTAAGTCCTGCGCATCATATACGCCCGTTACTTCATATCCGGCGCTTTCATCGACTCCGAAAATGATCGTTCCCCCGTCATTCTGGTTGGAAAAGCTTGACAGAGTATCATACAGTTTTTTCGTTGTTCCTCCAAAAGCCTTTTTGACTTCAATATACTGCTTTTCACATTTCTGTCGTTTAAACGCATCTATCAATTCTATTAAATCATTCTCTGTCATGTTTTTTCTCCTTGTTCAATATTTGATATTGTTTTATCATTTTTCAAAACGATTGTCAAGAGTTTTCAAAACATGATTTGATTTTTCAAAACATTTTTTTGTGTTTTCAAAACAATGTTTTGTAAATTCTCAACTTTTCAAAACTGCGTTTTGAAAAAATCGTTTATTAAAATACAATTCTTTCTTTTCGTTTTCTCTCTTAGGTGCACAAACAGCCTTTACTGATCGGTAATGATTGTGGAGCAGATATGTTGTGAGTGCTTTTTGATAAACGGCATACAGAAATAGGGGGTGTTAAAAAAGTCCGACTTTTTTAACACCCCCGCAGAATCTGCGGGCAGGATACCGCAGATTCTGCTCGAGAATTGCGGTTTTTGCCACTCCAAAGCTTGATTATTGCTGTCAAACGGGCAAAAAGGGGCTGTTTAAAAACCTCAGGTTTTTAACAGCCCCGCAACTGTCACGGCCGGGAAACCGTGACAGCCCCTGATCTTTTTCGTTTTTTGCCGGAAAAACATCATTTTTTCGAGCATTTCAGGGCAAAAACGGCAGGGTAACCTGCCGAGAAAAACGTCGCATGGTTGTAAAAAAACTCGCCAAGCGAGTTTTTTTACAACCTCATTTCCCCGGGCGGTATTGTTTTAATTCAGAGTCCGGTCCTGTTCGTGATCAGACTGTAGACCTTTGCGGGTTCGTCGATATCTCTCATCGTTATCATACCCGGCGTCCCGTAGAGCTGCTCGGGGTGAAAGGTTCCGAGCTGCCTGACCTGCATGCGCGGATCGTCGTAAGAGGCGCCGACGGTCACCGATGCGGTCCCGTGTTTGTCTACCTTTGTCATCATGATCGGAGTGTGCGGTTCTATCGAAACCGAATTGACGGTACCGCGGTAGTATTCCAGTACACGCATATCGGTAACGGCGTATCTGGTCAGTTTTCGCCTCATCAGGGGAAGTATAAATAGAATATATACAAAGAAGGCTCCGCCGGCCCAGAACGGGATAAAGAATAACAAAAGAAAGGGCTCTCCCTCTCCGTCGATGCAGTTCAGGATCTCGGCCACGGTCGCGGATATCACTCCGCCGCACCAGACGGTCATAAAGGGAACTAAAACCAGATAAATCGGTTGAAAACCGATCCTTTTTCCCGGCTTGCCGGTCCATCTTACAGCTTCGCCCGGCAGCAGATATTCTCTGAACCAGCTTTCCTGATCGTTCTTATCCTTCATGGAGCGGCCTCCTTTCTCTGATATCTGTCATCATTTAATTGCCGGGGGACCCGAATCACTTCGGATCCCCCGCGGGTTTTGTCAAATTATGCCGTTTTTTGCCTTAAAACGGCGTTTTTTCTTACTTCGCCGACTCTTCGACGGCAACGGCGACGGCGACGGTGGCGCCGACCATCGGGTTGTTGCCCATTCCGATAAGGCCCATCATCTCAACATGAGCGGGGACGCTGGAGGATCCGGCGAACTGGGCGTCGGAGTGCATCCTGCCCATCGTGTCGGTCATGCCGTAGCTGGACGGACCGGCGGCCATGTTGTCGGGATGAAGCGTGCGGCCTGTGCCGCCGCCCGAGGCGACAGAGAAGTACTTCTTGCCGTTCTCGACGCACCACTTCTTGTAGGTGCCGGCGACCGGATGCTGGAATCTCGTCGGGTTGGTCGAGTTGCCGGTGATCGATACGCCGACGTTCTCGAGCTTCATGATCGCGACTCCCTCGGGGACGTTGTCGGCGCCGTAGCAGCGGACGTTGCCTCTCGGGCCCTTGGAGAACCTGACCTCGCGGACGATCTTCACCGTCTCGGTGTAGGGATCGAACTCGGTCCCGACATAGGTGAAGCCGTTGATCCTCGAGATGATGTAGGCGGCGTCCTTGCCGAGTCCGTTGAGGATGACGCGCAGGGGCTTGGTCCTTACCTTGTTCGCGTTGAGAGCGATCTTGATCGCGCCCTCTGCGGCGGCGAATGACTCGTGGCCGGCGAGGAAGCAGAAGCACTCGGTCTCTTCAGAGAGGAGCATCTTGCCTAGGTTGCCGTGTCCGAGACCGACCTTGCGGTTCTCGGCGACCGATCCGGGAATGCAGAAGGACTGCAGACCGATCCCGATGTCGGCGGCTGCGTCGGCGGCCTTTTTGTCGCCCTTCTTGATGGCGATGGCGGCTCCGACCGTGTATGCCCACTTCGCGTTCTCGAAGCAGATGGGCTGAGTCTCCTGGACGATGGTGTAGGGATCGATCCCGCGCTCGTCGCAGATCTTTTTGCATTCGTCGATGGAGGAGATACCGTACTGTGCGAGGACGCCGAGGATCTTGGCCTCGCGTCTTTCATAACCTTCAAACGTTGCCATATCCGGGTACCTCCTTAGTTCTTGCGCGGGTCGATGTACTTGACCGCGCCGTCCTCGGGCGCAAAGCGTCCGTAATGTCCTTTTGCCTTTTCATAGGCCTCGTTCGGCTCCATGCCCTTCTTGATGAAGTCGGTCATCTTGCCTAGAGAAACGAATTCGTAGCCGATGACCTCGTCGTTCTCGTCGAGCGCCATCCTGGTGCAGTAGCCCTCGGTCATCTCGAGGTAGCGCACTCCCTTTTCCTTCGTGCCGTACATCGTTCCGACCATCGATCTCGCGCCCTTGCCGAGGTCCTCGAGTCCGGCCCCTATGACGAGTCCGTTCTCAGAGAAGGCCGACTGCGAACGTCCGTAGACGATCTGCAGGAAGAGCTCTCTCATGGCGGTGTTTATGGCGTCGCAGACGAGGTCGGTGTTGAGGGCCTCGAGGAGAGTCTTGCCGGGGAGTATCTCGGCAGCCATGGCGGCCGAGTGGGTCATTCCCGAGCAGCCGATGGTCTCAACCAGGGCTTCCTCGATAATGCCGTTCTTGACGTTGAGAGAGAGCTTGCAGGCTCCCTGCTGGGGTGCGCACCATCCCACGCCGTGGGTGTATGCCGAGATATCGGTGATCTGCTTTGCAGGGATCCATTTGCCCTCTTCGGGTATCGGAGCCGGACCGTGGTCACAGCCCTTGCGGACGAAGGACTGGTTCTGCACCTCGGCGCTCATCGCGTAAGGGCATTCGCTGACGTTGTTCATCTTTGAATCTATCCTTTCGGTTTATAATTTTGCTGTTCGGTCTCAGCCGACTATCTCTCCGTAAACGGTGCCGAAGGCAGCGGCGGCATTGCATTCGTCGGTGTCGATGTGCATCGCGAGAGCGAATTTCGGGCTGACTCTGACGACTACGTCGTCGAAGATGAGGGGACGGGATGTGTCAAGTCTTACCTTGACGATCTGCTTGTCCTCGACGCCGAATTCCTTCGCGTCCTCGGGGGTCATGTGGATGTGTCTCTTGGCCACGATGCAGCCCTCTTCGATCTCGATCTCTCCGGCGGGGCCGACGAGCTTCAGACCCGGTGTGCCGGCCACGTCGCCGCTCTCGCGGACAGGCGGGGTGATCCCGAGGGTGCGGGCGTCGGTAAAGGAAAGCTCGACCTGGTTGGCCGAACGTACGGGTCCGAGCACGCTGACGGCGAGGGACCCTTTCGGGCCGACCAGGGTGATCTTCGGGTTGGAGCAGGCGAACTGTCCGGGCTGGCTGAGCATCTTCCTGATGTCAAGGACGGCTCCCTTGCCGTAAAGGGCTTCCACCGCTTCGGGGGTGAGGTGGATGTGGCGGGCCGAGGTCTCGACGATGAACTTGTTTTCCATTTGCGATTTTTCTCCTTGTATAGCCGTTTTTGATAAATACACAATCAAAAAATATTATATCATATTTCATATAAAAAGTAAATAAAAAAATAGGGATGTTGAAAACTCGCAGTGCCTGTTCCCAACATCCCTGTATTCATTTCCGGACGCGTATTCCGGGCTGTATTGCTTCGGGCCTTCTTTCAGTCTTCCGCGGCGACAAGATCGCTCATGCCGTAGAGCCCCGCGGGTTTTCCCGCGAGAAAGCGCGCGGCGGACAGAGCGCCGTCGGCGAAGAGGGCGCGGTCGTGGGCCTCGTGCTTCAGCGTGATGCTCTCGGTGCCGGTCGAGAAGATGATCTCGTGGATACCGACTATGTTGCCGCGACGGACCGAGCTTATGCCGATCTCGCCCTTCTTTCTCGGCGACATCCCCGACCGTCCGCAGGTCACGAAGGCTCCGTCCCTTGCCTTTTTTATCTCTTCGGCAAGCATGAGGGCGGTCCCGCTCGGGGCGTCGAGCTTCCGGTTGTGATGAGTCTCGACGATCTCGACGTCGGCGTCGGGCATAAGCGCGGCGGCCTTTTTCGCCAGACCGGCGAGGATCGCGACTCCGAGCGACATGTTCGCCGATCTGAATACGGCGACCGATCCCGCCGCTTCCTTTACCGCCTCAAGCTCCTCCGGAGTATGTCCCGTGGTCGCCAGAACGACCGGGATCGATCTCTCGGCCGCGTAGCTCAACAGCCCGGGCGTCGCCGAATGGTGGGAAAAATCGATTATGACGTCCGCGTCGCCCGCGAAGTCCCGGATATTTCTGAAATATCCATCTTCGGCGGGAGCGCAGGGGTCGACGAGTGCGGTGACGGCGATCCCGGAGGCGTCAGCAGCCGCGGCGACCGCTCTCCCCATATGTCCGCAGGCACCGTTGATGATTATCTTCATTTCAGCGCTATCCCCGCTTCCTTCATCGCCTCGAGCAGCAAGAGCCTGTGAGGCTCCTCGATGCTCGTCAGGGGCAGCCTCAGATAGTCTTCGCAGAAGCCCATCGCGGCCATGGCGGCCTTGACGGGGATCGGATTGACCTCCGAGAAGAGGGCGTTGATCAGCCTCAGGTAGCGCAACTGGAGGTAGGCGGCGCGTTTGATGTCGCCCGCGAAGAAGCTGTCGCAGATCTCGTTGGTGCCGCGGGGAAGGGGATTGGAGAGGACGGAAATGACTCCGACTCCGCCCAGGGCGAGTATCGGAACGATCTGATCGTCGTTGCCCGAATAGATCGCGAGCCTGTCGCCGACCGCGGCAAAGGTCTCGGCGATCTTAGAGATGTTGCCTCCCGCCTCCTTGATCCCGCAGATCATCGGGTGGTCGGCGAGAGCGGCGTAGGTCGAAGGCTCGATATTGACCCCGGTCCTCGACGGCACGTTGTAGAGGATGCAGGGCTTCGTGCTCTCGTCGGCGACGGCTGCAAAGGATTCGATGAGTCCGCGCTGGGTCGCCTTGTTGTAATATGGAGTGACGAGGAGCATCCCGTCGTAGCCGATCTCGCAGGCGTGGCGGGTGAGATCGATCGCGTAAGCCGTGTCGTTCGATCCCGTCCCGGCGATCATCACCGCACGCCCTGCCGCTCTCTTTACGGCATATTCCAGAACGTCGCGGTGCTCGGCGTCGGAGAGCGTCGATCCCTCTCCGGTCGTGCCGCAGATGACCAGGGCTTTGATGCCCTCGGCGATCTGCCAGTCTATCAGCCGGCCCATCGCCTCGAAATCGATGCCGTCCCTTGTAAGGGGGGTGATGAGGGCGGTCGCAGCTCCTCTGAAGAGCTCGTTTCGGATCTTTGACATTTTTCTTTTCCTCTCTCTTTATATATCTTTTTGTAAATTTTCGCGTTGATGATCCTGCAGTGAGGCTCCGATCTTCCGCCGACCGGACGGAGGGCGAGATAGGGGAAAAACAAAAGCCAGCCGGCTTTCGCGGCTGACCCGAACTGCCCGCCGGAAGGGGCTGGCGCCCGACTTCCGAAGGGAATGACAATTGTTCGGATAGCTCTCCGCAAAAGCGACAGTAACGGGGATGTTCTCTCCGCTCCCAGCACGGCTCCGGCAAAAGCCGCCTTCGGCGATGACCCCTTTCCCGTTATGCGAAAAGCTCCTGCCGCAGAGCCAGAAAAGCACAAGGTACTGATGGTGCAACGCGCCTCTATCTTCTAATTATGGCTAATTATATCACAAGCCCGGGCGATATGCAACAGTTTTTTTGAAAAAGCCGGAAAAAACCTGCGGCACACCCGCCCGGGGCCGGGCCGTTTTTGTCTTGAAATGCCTCTAAAAATGAAGTTGTTCCGGGCAAAAAACGAAAAAGGTCCGGGGCGTGATCTCTCACGCCCCGGTGTGCTGATTAGGTCAAGAGGACGAGCCTCTTTGAACAGCTACCGATATCAAGCTGACGCGCCCGGGATCTGACGGTCCCCGCGCGAAGGAAAGAAAGCTTATTTGTATTTGCGCTTTCTCGCAGCCTCGGATTTTTTCTTGCGCTTGACGCTTGGCTTCTCGTAGTGCTCTCTCTTGCGGAGCTCGGCCAGTACGGCGGAACGGGCACACGATCTCTTAAAGCGGCGAAGAGCGCTGTCGAGCGACTCGCCCTCTCTTACTTTAACCTCTGCCATTTTTCTTTTATCCCCCCTCTCGCGGCTCGCACTATCGCACTTTTGGGTGCAACGGGATATATTATACCACTTGACGGCCGGGTTGTCAACAGAAAAATTCGCAAAAGGAATAATCAGATCTGTTCCCGTCAGGGTCTGCTGTCTCCGTCTTCCGGATTATCCCCGGCGTCCGCGTTTTCGCCCGACCTGCCGGATGCGTCTTCACCGTCTTCTGAGGCTCCTTCAGCGTCCGGGGTTTTCTGTCCGGACGGCTCCGCGGCCTTGGCCTTCCCGGAATCTCCGGACTCTCCGGCATCTCCGGCTTCGGCAGCCGCCTTCTCGGCCTCCTCGCGGGCCTTCTTCCGGGCAAGCCTCTCGGCTTCTTCCTCGTTGGCCTTCTTTGAGCGGTTCTTCTTCTCCTCGGCGATGCGCTCGAGGTCTTCGACCGACGGAGAGTCGTTCTCCATTGCGAAGCGGAACTGGTTCTCGTCGATGATCTCATGGGAGACGAGATACTCGGCCACGAACTTCAGCTTGTCAGCGTGCTCGGTGAGGATCGTCTTTGCCGTTTCATAGGCCTCGTTGATTATCCGGCGGATCTCGGAGTCGATCTTCGCGGCGGTCTCATCCGAGTAATCCTGGGTGGAGGAAAAATCGCGGCCGAGGAAGATGTCGTCGCCGTGGCTCGATCCGTATCTGATCGGGCCGAGAAGATCCGACATACCCAGCTGAGTCACCATCCTGCGGGCGATCTCTGTCGCGCGCTGGATGTCGTTCGAGGCGCCACCCGAAAAATCTCCGAAGGTGAGAGTCTCGGCCACGCGTCCGCCGAGCAGGCCGGCGATGCGCTCGCTGAGCTCCTGCTTGTATACGCTGAATTTGTCCTTGTCGGGTATGGATATCGTCACGCCGAGCGTCTGACCGGCGGGGATGATCGAGATGGTGTGGACGGGATCGCAGGTCGGGAGATAATACTCGACCACAGCGTGTCCGGCCTCGTGGTAGGCGGTGTTGCGCTTTTCGGTCTCGCTCATCTTCCTCGATTTCTTCTGAGGCCCGGTGAGAACCTTGAGGAAGCTGTCCTCGATCTCGGGCATGCCGATCAGCTGCTTGCCGCGTCTGACCGCCAGAAGGGCGGCCTCGTTGAGCAGGTTGGCGAGATCGGCGCCGGTAAACCCGGCGGTCGTCTTGGCTATGACCGAGAAATCGACGTCATCCTCGAATTTTTTGTTCTTCGCGTGGACCTTGAGGATCGCCTCGCGGCCGACGATGTCGGGATAGTTGACGGTTATCTGGCGGTCGAATCTGCCCGGACGGAGCAGGGCGGGGTCGAGGATATCGGGACGGTTTGTCGCCGCCATGACGATTATCCCCTCGTGCGCTCCGAAGCCGTCCATCTCGACGAGCAGCTGGTTGAGCGTCTGCTCTCTCTCGTCGTGGCCTCCGCCGAGGCCGGCGCCTCTGTGGCGGCCGACGGCGTCGATCTCGTCGATGAAGACGATCGAGGCTGGAGCCTTGCGGGCGGTCTCAAAGAGGTCGCGGACGCGGGATGCGCCGACGCCGACGTACATCTCGACGAAGTCGGAACCCGATATAGAAAGGAAGGGAACGTCGGCCTCGCCGGCGACCGCCTTTGCGAGCAGCGTCTTACCCGTCCCGGGAGGGCCCATGAGCAGGACGCCGTGGGGGATCTTCGCGCCGAGCGCGGCGTATTTCTTCGGATCCTTCAGGAATTCTACGATCTCCTGAAGCTCCTCCTTCTCCTCGTCGGCTCCGGCGACGTCGGCGAAGGTGACCTTCTCCTTCGTGTCCTGAGGGGTCTTTACCCTGGCCTTGCCGAAACTGTTCATCTTGCCGCCGCGGCCGGTGGCCTGGTTCAGGAGAAGAACGTAGAGGACTATGATCACTATCCCTATAATGACATAAGGAAGGAGCTGCACCCACCAGGGGAGCGTCTTTACCGGCTCGTAGTCATATTCGGTTATCTTGCCGGCGGCGCGCTGCTCCTCTATGAGCTCACCGAGGTCCTCGCGGAAATAATCAAGCTCCTTGAGCTCGTATACCTTCTCGAATTTCTCGCCCTTCACCTTCATGATGAGGTTGTTGTCTCCGTCGACGACGAAGCTTTCCACCTTCTCATCCCTGAAGAGAGCGATGACTTCGCTGTAGTTTTTTACTTCCTCCCGCTGCGACGTGGAGAAGAGTCTTGAAACGACGAAGACGATAATGCCGATGATGAGAGCGTAGATCAATATCGCCTTGAGATTGCCATGCGAACGTTTGTTCATTTTTCAGTATTTGCCTTTCGGTACAGTTCAGGTGGTATAGATTTCGGGCTTGAGTATCCCGATGAAGGGGAGATTGCGGTATTTTTCGTCATAGTCAAGGCCGTAACCGACCACGAAGGCGTCGGGGATGGTCTTTCCTATATAGTCGGCCTCGAATTTCACCTTTCTCCTCGACGGCTTGTCGAGCATGGCGGCGCAGCGGACGCTGTTGGCTCCCTTGAACTTCAGATAGTTGGTCAGATACGCAAGCGTCTTCCCGCTGTCCACGATGTCCTCGACGATGATTATGTCGGTCTTCTGGAGATCGTCGCGGTGCAGGTCAAGCAGAATGTCGACCTTTCCTCTCGTCTCTGTTCCGGAATAAGACGAGACCCGCATGAAATCGATCTCGACCGGACGTCTGATCTTCTTCATAAGATCGCCCATAAAGACGACCGAGCCCTTCAGCACCGCGAGCAGAAGCAGCTTCCTTTCGCAGTCGGCGTAGTCTCTGTCGATCTCGGCCGCTATCCCGGATACGGTCTCTGAAATCTCCTCTTCGGTAAGCAGTATCTCGCCGATGTCGTCAGTCATATTGTACATGATGATTTAGGGACTTCCTTTCGGTGTCTGTGATGATTATTGTTCGGTTTTTCTGATCTTTTTCTTCCGCGGGTCGAATCTGAAGGAGAGGCCTCCGCCGTCGAGCACCGCGATAACGCTTCCCGGAAGGGTGATCGACAGATCGGCGGACTCCGCCGCGGCCGAGAGGATCCTCTCGATATGACGTCTTTCGGGGGAGGCTCCCGCGCGTCTCGCGGCGAGCGCGATGACTCTCTTCGCCACCGGAGGGGGAAGGGAGGCCAGGGCGTCGCGCAGAGGCAGAGGGTTCTGTGACAGAAAGGCGGACGCCTCTGTGTCGAGATATGCGGAGTCCTCTCTGACCGAGTCGCAGAAGGCTCCGGCGGCAGACAGGAATCCTGAGTTTACCGCAGTGAGCTCGGGGATCACCCGTTCCCTGATGCGGTTGCGGGAATATGAGGTGTCGAGGTTGGTGCTGTCGGTAACATAATCGAGACCGTTTTCCCGGCAGTATCCGAGAAGCTCGGCCTTGGGTATGCGAAGCGCCGGCCTGACTATGAGCCCGCTGCCCTCGGGGAATTCCCTGACGGGCGGGATGCCGGTGCCGCCTTTCGCTGAGCAGCCCCTGGCGATGTTGAAGAGCAGGGTCTCGGCGTTGTCGTCGGCGTTGTGGGCGGTGACGAGTATCTCCGCTCCGGTCTCCCTCATCGCTTTTGCGAAACAGCGGTATCTGACCTCTCTCGCGGTCTCCTCGAGTCCCCGGCGGAGCCGGGCGGCCTCGGCCGGGACGTCTTCCCTGAAGAGAAGGAATCCGACTCCCCGCCGGCGCGCGGTCTCCTCGCAGAAGCGGGCGTCGCGGTCGGCCTCCTCTCCGCGGATCATGTGGTTGACGTGGACGGCGCAGAATTCGATACCGGTCTTTTCAAGGATATCGAATACGGCGACCGAGTCGGGGCCTCCCGAAAAGCCCAGGAGGACCTTGCAGCTGCCCCTGTCCGCCAGTTCGAAGGGGGATACCCAGCCGCCGGGGATCCCCCCGGCGGTGACGGAAGACCTTTTCATCCTTCGGGATGCCCGCTCGCGAATTCGGGCGGGGCGTCCTCGTCCGACCATACCTTGTCGACCGAATAGAACCTCGTGTATTTCCCGATCCAGTTGAGCTTGACGTTCCCGGTGGAGCCGTGGCGGTTCTTGGCGACGATGATCTCGGCGACCGGAGTCTCGGTCTCGGGTTCCTTGCCGGCGTTGCCGTTGGATTTGTAGTATTCGTCTCTGTATATGAAGAGGATCGTGTCGGCGTCCTGCTCGATGGTTCCCGAATCGCGCAGATCCGACATCATCGGACGCTTGTTCGAGGTGTTGTTCTTCTCGACGCTCCTCGAAAGCTGCGCGGCGCAGATCACCGGGACCTTAAGCTCTTTCGCCATCAGCTTCATGTTCCTGGTTATATCGCCGATCTCGAGCACGCGGTTGTCGGTGTGCTTCTCCCCCTGCATCAGCTGGAGGTAGTCGATCACGATCATATCGATGTCCTTCTCGCGGCGGACCTTCGACTTCATCTCGCTGACGGTTATGTCGGGGGTGTCGTCGATGACGATCCTGACGTCGGAAAGCATCTCGACCGTCTTTGACAGTCTGTTCCACTCCGACCTGTCAAGCGTTCCAGAGCGCATCGATGAGCCGGTGACCATCGCCTGGCTTGACAGGATACGGCTCGCGATCTGTTCGTCCGACATCTCAAGCGAGAATATCGCGACCTTCTTGCGGTAATTCATCGCGACGTTCGTGGCGATATTGAGCGCCAGGCTGGTCTTTCCCATGCCGGGGCGCGCGCCGATTATCACGAAATCGGTGTTTCCGATGCCGCAGAGCAGGCTGTCGAGATTAGAGTATCCGGTGTTGACTCCCTCAAACGCCTCCTTGTTTTTCGAGAGGGCCTCGAGGTCGTCGTACACCTTGTTGAGAAGTTCGACGAGATCGCTGAAGCCGTCGCCGCGCTTTCCCGCCGAGAGGGCGTCAAGCTTCGCCGAGGCATACTCGATCAGCTCGTCGGCTTTTTCGGATTCGGTGAAGGCTCTTTCGGAGACTCCGCCGCAGATATCGATCAGCTGCCGCTTTATGCTTTTTTCAACGACTATCCTGAGGTAGTCCTCCAGGTTTATGGCGGAGGGGACCGCCTCGGTCAGGGTCTTCAGATAGTTTTCCGCCCCGGCTCTGTCGTAGATCTTCTCTTTTTCAAGACTGTCGATCAGCGTCACGGCGTCGACAGCTCTGCCGGTCGACGCGAGCCTGACCATCGCGGAGAAGATAGCCTTGTGCTCTGAAAGATAGAAGTCGTCGGCGGTGATCCTGTCGGTTATCTCGCTGATCTTCTCCGAGTCTATCATAAGCGATCCGAGAAGCGCCTGCTCCGCGTACATGCTGAAGGGCAGCTTCCTGATCCCGGTATCGTATTCGCTCATGGTTTTTTCCAAAGACCGCCTTAGTTATTTTCTGTAGACGATCAGATTGATCTTTCCGGTGATATCGGTGAAAAGCCTCGCTTCGACCGTATAGCTGCCGTATGTCTTGATCTGCTCGTTCAGGACGAGCTTCCGTTTGTCTATCTCGATGCCGAGCTGTTCGCTCAGGGCGTCGGTGATGTCCTTCGCGGTCACCGAACCGTAAAGTCTCTCGTCGGAGCCTCCCGCCATTCCGAGCTTGACGACCGAGGCCTCGAGCTTTGCCGCGATCTCCTTCGCTTCCTTCTTTTCATTCTCTATTCTGCGGAGCCTTGCCTCCTCGCGGGCTTTGGCTTCGTTAAGCGCCGCAGGGCTGGCGATTATGGCGAGCTTTCTGGGGATCAGATAGTTTGCGGCATACCCGTCTGAGACGTTGATGATGTCTCCCTTCTTCCCCTGTGATTTCACGTCCTGAAGCAGTATAACTTTCATTTTAATATCTGGTATAATTAAATAGTCCCCCAGCAAGAGAATTCAATTATACGTTTCTCCTTTTCAAAATTGGAAATGCGTGGTATAATTTGAGTGCTTTTGCCGCGGCGGAGGATAGGGCAACGCTGGGGAGCGACCTGAGCGCCGA
>JAEEGL011764293.1_pt1 | contig 13932 bp, 14 predicted proteins | sample 9134231 | NCBI WGS metagenome assembly JAEEGL01 (sample SAMN16246548, study PRJNA631951) | gut metagenome | biome: gut microbiome; feature: rumen; material: fiber-attached | host: Bos | place: Iran: Karaj | collected 2018-10
GTCTAAGCTTTCCTGACAAATGAGCAAGAACAATGTGTCCGCTGTCGAGCTTTACCTTGAACATTGCATTGGGCAATGCTTCATCAACTACTCCCAGTACTTCAATAACATCTTCCTTCGCCATTAAAAACCCTCCTCATAGTCATAGGTTGTAAGATACGGACCCTCATCCGTAATTAAGATTGTATTCTCATAGTGACTTGCAGGCTTACCGTCCTGGGTTACTATTGTCCACTTATCGTCAAGCTGCTCGATCTCTCTTGTTCCCAATGTGATCATCGGTTCAATGCAGATCGCCATACCCTTCTTGAGCTTATATCCGTGTCCGGGTCTTCCGTAATTGGGAACATCCGGATCCTGGTGCATTGTCGTTCCTATGCCGTGACCCGTAAGTTCTCTTACGACGCCGTAACCGAAGCCTTCGCAGTATTCCTGGATGGCATGACCGATATCACCGGTCCTGTTGCCTGCCTTGGCAAATTCCAATCCGATCCAGAATGACTTCTCGGTGCGCAGCACAAGATCCTTTACTTCGGGAGCAACCTCTCCGACCATATAGGTCCTGCATGCGTCTGCCTGATATCCTTCAAGGATCGCTCCGACATCGACCGAGATGATATCGCCCTCCTTAAGGATCCTGGACTTTCTGGGAATGCCGTGAACGACCTCGTCGTTAACGGAAGCGCAAATCGTTCCGGGGAAAGGCGGCTGTCCGTAATTCAAAAATGACGGAACGGCGTCATAACTTCTGATGATGTCATAGCATAACTTGTCAACGTCGTGAGTGGATATGCCGGGCTTGATCTCATCTCTGCAAGCTTTGAAGACATGCTGCAGGATCTTGCCTGCGGCCTTCATCTTCTCGAATTCTTCAGCGGTGAGTATTTCTACCATTTATTAAACCTTCTTCTAATTAGAGTCCTAATTCTTTAAGACCTGCTTCGATAGATTCGATGCAGGCAGCGGAATCAACATTGTTGTTTCCTTCGACGATGATGCCTCTTGCATTATAGAAATCGATGAGAGGCTGGGTATTGACCCTGTATGTCTCAAGTCTCTTTGCAACTGTCTCGGGATTGTCGTCAGATCTCTGGATGACGTTGCCGCCGCAGACATCACAGATTCCCTCAACCTTAGTGGGCATGTACTTAACATTGAAGCTTGCGCCGCACTTCTCGCATACACGTCTTGTGGTAACTCTGTCCATGATGACTTCATCGTCACACTTGACATAGACTACTGCGTCGATCTTTGAACCCTTTGCAGCGAGCATGCTGTCCAGAGCCTCAGCCTGGGCAATGTTTCTGGGGAATCCGTCAAGGATATAGCCATTCTCGCAGTCGGGATTGCTGAGGCGGTCCTCAACCATTCTGATCGTAACGTCATCGGGAACGAGAGCGCCCTTGTCGATATACGACTTTGCCTCGATTCCGAGAGGCGTGTTCTCCTTGATGTTGTATCTGAAAAGATCTCCGGTGGAGATGTGTGCAAGAGAAAATTTCTCTCTTAATACTGTAGCAGATGTTCCTTTACCGGATCCGGGTGCGCCGAGAATGATCAGATTCATAGTTGAAACCTCCATTACTTCTTGTAATTCTTACGTCTCTTATCTTTGCCTGCCTGCTTGAGCTTATCTTCTTCAGTCTTAACGGCATTATCGAGCAGAGTCTTCATCTCGATGAATCCGCCGCCTACAAGTACCAGGCCGATACCGCCGAATGCAAGTCCTCTGAAGATGGGGAAAAGATTGAGGATCATGGGGATAATGCAGAGAAAGATCAGATATGCACAGTCTGCGCTGTTAAGATTGCTGTACACAGACATAAGGTATTGTGATGTCGGCTTTCCGGGCTTGATACCCTGGATGAAACCGCCGTTCTGCTTGATCTGATTGGATATATCGTAAGGATTGAACTGCATCATTGAGAATATCGATGCGAAGAATACCAAGAATACTACGAAGATCGGGATGTAGTAAACGGTTGTAGGGAGATTCTTCCATATTACGAGTCCTGCTGAATCAGCCTCGGGAGCAACCATTGAGATGATCGCAGAGGGAAGCAGTGTAATAACCATTGCATAAATGACCGGCATGATGCCTGCCTGAGTAACCTTCAACGGGATGACCTGGTTCTGCATTGCCATCTGCTTCATGCCCTGTGTTCTCTTGGAGAAGATGATCCTGAGCTTTTTCTCACCCATGTTGATGAGGAGAACGAGGAACAGCAGACCAGCTACGCAGATGGTTCCGAAGATCGCATATATAAGACCCGGGACGACACCGATGACATTCGCCGTATCAAAACACTTTACTATCTCGTGGGGAATGTTGCGCAGGATCCCGGCGACGATGATTATCGTAAGACCGTCACCTATTCCCTTGTTGTTGAGAAGCTCTACACACCAGCCGCAGAAAGCGCTGCCTACTGCGACAGTCACGCCGCAGATAACGATGGCTACCCAGTAATTGATCTTTGTCGTAACGGAGTTTCTCATACCTACGCAGTAAAGGGCTGCGAAAACGACAGATGCGATAACGGAAGCTAATCTTGTAAGCTTCGTAATAACCTTTGTACCCTCATCACCCAGCTGTGCGAGGTTTCTGAGCTTCGGAACTGCAAGAGTTATGATCTGCATTACGATCGAAGCTACAAGGAAAGGGTATATGCCGAGGCTCGTTATCGAGATATTCTCGAGAGCCTTCAGGGAAAGTATATTTATGACCGTACCAACGCTTCCCCAACCGGCTGCAGTCTCCATTGCTGCAGAGCGGTCAAGACCGGGGATCGGAATAAGCGTGAGCACACAAAGTACGGAAACCATGATGCAGGAGAAGAATATCTTTCTCCTTATTTCCGGAGTATTTATGCTTTCTCTCAAAGTGCTCATTAATTGACGTTCTCCTTAATATATAAATAAAGCGTATGTATTATAGCGCATATCTATCAGTTTTTCACCGAGAATCTTATAAAACCGGAAGATCAGGCTCCAACGTAGAGTCTTCTAACTCTCTTGCCGACATCACAGGTGATCTCGTAATTGATCGTGCCCAGTGCTTCGGCAAGTTCGTCAGCTGATCTGGCGCTCCCGAAAACCGTTACCCTGTCACCGATCTTTGGCCTTACTTCCAGATCAGTCGTATCGACCATACACATATCCATGCAGATATTGCCGATGATGGGACATCTCTTGCCTCCGATCAGAAGTTCAAAGCCGTTGGAGAGTCTTCTGGACAGACCGTCCGCATAGCCGATGCCGACAGTCGTGACCTCTGTCTGTCTTTGAGCGGTAAAATGCCGGCCGTAGCTTACGGTCGTCCCTTCCGGAACCGTCTTAACGTGAATGACCTTGGCATACCAGTTCATTACCGGCTTAAGATCAATGTCCACAACAGGTTCAGGGCATCCGGGCGGCATGAGGCCGTACAGGATGATGCCTGCTCTTACCATATCAAGATGCATCTCCGGGAATCTCAATATTCCGGCGCTGTTGCATATATGTCTCTTTTGGAAACTGATGCCTCTTTGAGCGAGCTCATCTATCTGCTTCATGAACAGTGCAAACTGCTTTCTTGTGTACTCATCGTCATCGGTATCTGCCACTGCAAAGTGCGAGAAGATTCCATAAGGCTCGATGCCCGGCAGGGTGCAGGATCTGACGATATCCTCAGTCTCCGAGCCGTCAGTCTTGAATCCTATCCTTCCCATGCCCGTGTCGAGCTTTATGTGGATCCTGATGGTCTTGCCCTGAGAGGCGGCCTCATCAGATAACATTTTCGCGATCTCAAAAGAATAAACAGCCTGTTCGACGTCGTATTTAACCGCATCGACAAATCTGGAAGGATCGGTAAAGCCCAGAGTCATCATGGGCACATCTATACCGTGCTTTCTTAATTCGACTGCCTCGTCTATCGTGGCAAGGCAAAGGCCGGCAGCTCCGCTGTCGATCAGTGTTTTCGCGGTCTCAAGAGCGCCGTGCCCGTAAGCATCAGCCTTTACGACAGCAAGGATCTCAGTTCCGGGAGTTGTCGCCTTCTTGATCTCTTCGAAATTATGCTTCAGTGCGTCAAGATCGATCTCAACGCATGAACGGTCAAAATAGTTCTCAAAGCCCGCCTTATTCCCAGTCATCGTTACATCCCCATCCGGCATCCATATATGCATCCGGCAGGTAAGCTATGAGATCTGACGGTATCATCGCTCTCGTTCCGGTCTCATTTGCGGCTGCCTCTCCGGCTTTGGAATGAATATAAACAGCAGAACATGCAGCCGTGTATGGTTCCATGCCCTGCGCCAGGAAACCCGTGATAAGACCGGCCAGGACATCGCCCGAACCGCCCTTCGCAAGTCCGCTGTTGGGAACATCATTCACATAAAGCTTTCCGTCCGGAGTTGCTATCAGAGTCCTTGCGCTCTTAAGGACCACTACAGTGTTATTTTCTTCAGCAAACTTCAGTGCAAGTCCTTCAGGATCAGCCATGACCTCAGACTTCGAAAGTCTTAAGAGCCTTGCAAACTCGCCGATGTGGGGAGTTATGACTGCAGAGACCTCTCTTGCGGCAAGAAGGACTTTAAGCCTTGATAAAACATCCGGCTTATCAATAAGAGCACCGGCATCAAGAACGGCGTTAGCGGCATTTTCCAGAATGCAGCCGGTCAAAGCCTCCATATCCCTGTAATCCTGAGGGATCCCCGGACCGATCAGGGCAGCTGCCGAAGTCTTTAATAATTGCTTTGCACTTCTCAGGAGATCAGCCGTGCCGGAAGGCCTTAATGAAAGGAGCGCACATGGTTCCGTTACTCTTATGGCATCAAGCGTCTTCTCATCCGAGAACACCCTTACAAGTCCGGCACCTGATCTGAGTGCCGAACCGGTGGCCATTACGGCTGCACCCGTCATGAATTCGGATCCCGCACAGATAAGCGCGGTACCGAACGTGTTCTTGTGACCATCCTCAGGTCTTACGGGTTCAAACCCGGATATCAGTTCTCTGTCAAGTATTACCGTCTCAGCCATTTTTCTCCAAATCCCTGTTAGGAACGAGATCTTCGTTTCTGATAGTCTTGATGGAATTGATATCGAACGGAGTCTCCTGATATACATAGTAGTTGAGCCAGTTGGTATACATCAGCGTGGCTGATGACCTCCACTTGAGCAAAGGTCCTTTTGACGGATCGTCATCGATGTAATAGTTCTTCGGAAGATCGACATCGCCAAGACCGGCCTTGAGATCTCTCTGGTACTCCTTGTCCAGGGTATCCCTGTCGTACTCGGAGTGACCCGTGATGAAGAACTGTCTTCCGTGAAGATCCGATATTGCGTAGATGCCGCACTCTTCGGATTCAGAGAGGATCCTTAAGTCAGCCCTCTTCTCGACATCCTCACGTCTTACTTCCGTATAACGTGAATGAGGAACATAGAATATGTCGTCGAAGCCCCTGAAGAGCTTAACGGGTCTTGACCATGTCATCGAATGCTCGAAAACGCCGAAGACCTTTTTATCCAGTACGATCTTGGGAATGCCGTAATGGTAGTAAAGTCCTGCAAATGCGCCCCAGCAAAGATGAAGAGTCGAGTAAACATGTGTCTTGCTCCACTCCATGATCTCAACAAGTTCAGGCCAGTAATCGACATCCTCGAACGGAAGCTTCTCAACGGGTGCTCCCGTGATGATCATGCCGTCGAAGAACTCATTCTCGATCTCGGGGAATGTCCTGTAATACTTGATGAGATGCTCTGCAGGAGTATGTGTGGACTGATGTGTTCTTGTAAATAAAAGCTCGATGTCTACCTGGATCGGCGAGTTGGACAGCGCTCTTAAGAGCTGTGTCTCAGTCACTGATTTGTCCGGCATGAGATTGAGGATCACGATCCTGATCGGACGGATGTCCTGTGACAGGGCGCGGTTCTCCTCCATTACGAAGATCCTTTCCTGCTCAAGGATGTGCCTTGCCGGAAGATTGTCTGCTATTCTGATGGGCATTATCTGCCTCCTTTATATCTGATGATCAATGTTCATCGGCTATGAATTCATTGAGAATGGATTCAGCCGGAACCTGTTCGGGACTTATTACCGGGATCTTTCCCAGGTGTCCCATCAATTTATTCGCTTTGACAAGTGCTGCGGAAAGATCGGCGAAGGACTTGCCCGTCGGCGATTTCTCCATGAAGACGCTCGGCTCGATCGAACCTGCTTCAACCTTGGAAAGGGCTTCCTTGATATCCTGCATGGCCATGGGAGCTACGATAAGGCTCTCATATGCGAGGAATGAATTGACGTGGTAGTCTGCTGCCGTAAGGTAGTCTTCGTAGTACTTATCTTCAGACTTCTGTATCATTGGCCAGTAGTCAATGGTTGCAAGTGCATGGGCGCTTCTGTGACGGTAATCCCTGATTATCCTTCTAAGAAGCCTTATCTCATTGCTGTCCATAAGCTTTGAGTCACAATAGACATTGCCGTAAGGCATTATGAACACTTTGGAACACTGATCAGCCGGACACTCTCCGGAGATCCTGGGTGATAATCCGTGAAGACCTTCAACTACCAGAACACCGTCATCACCAAGACAGATCGCATTGGAGGGATCTCCTTCCATCTGGACTCTCACATTGAAATCAAAGAACGGCGGAACGACTGTCTCACCGTTAAGGAGAGCCTTTATGTCACGCTGGATCCTGTCGACATCTAATGCATCTATGGTCTCGAAATCAGGCCTGCCGTCCTTGTCACACTTAACATCCTTGATGTTGTAGTAATCGTCGAGAGACAGATGAACAGCCTTTCTTCCCCTCTTGTTGATGGTATTGGAAAGTCTTAACGTGAATGTGGTCTTTCCGGATGAAGTGGGACCGGAAACGAATATGGCCCGCTTATTCGTATCAGAGCAGATCTCATCACAAATGGCATCTATTCTTCCGACAAACCCGTTCTCGGATTCCGCAATAAAACGCGGAAGCCTTACGGCGCCGAGGGATTCCTCGAGCTCTTCAACCGTTATGTCGATTCTGTCTCTAAGCTCTGCCATATTGTCTCCTTTGAAGCAAGGTTATCTCCTCTGCGGGAAAAACCTCTTTATGATCAGTGTATTTACGATCCAGTCCCATACATACTGCAGAAGCTTTACTGCAAGATAGATGAGGCTGGGTATTACTATTGCCGCCAAAGCGTAAAGCAAAACGGTTCCCACAACATGAACGCCACCGGCAAGTACTCCGACAACGGTCGAGAACGAACCCATGCTCGCCTGGAATTTCTCAGTATATTTCTCAAGCGTTGCGTTGAGATAACTGATGAGAAAATCCTGAAGATCATCAACCTGGACCGACAATCTCGGAAGGAGGAGACTTACCGTGTAGCTAATGATCAGATAGGATTTGAAAATCTTCTCTGCTAAAATCAATATCTTGCCCCACCAGGGCATTCGGTAATATCTGAAACAGATAAACGGATTTGCAAGGAAGAGCAGTGTGAATACCGCAATATGGATAGGTCCGATATTGCCGAATCCCAAAAGTCCCCTGCCGAGAATGTAGATATAGAGGATTATCGCATCAACAAGCAGACCGTACAGAATGAACAGACCGAAATGCTTGCGGTTCTCATAATCTGTATCGCTCCAAAGCTTTCCAAGCAAAAGTCCTTCCAGATAATCCAAAATACTACTCCTTTACTTCTCGTAATACCCGACGCGGGGTACGGGCATATTAATGAATTTTATCACATTCGGGCGAACGTTACTATAAATAATAAAAAGCAGGCCGCCTGCCTGCCACATCAAATTTCTTTGTCAGGGAAAGTCCTCATCTCAGCGTGAAGCTGCACCCCGTAGTCTGTTCGATCAAAGTCTTAAGATTTTTCCATTTCTTCGGGAAATGCTGCTCTGCTCCCGACTTAAGACTTGTCTTGTCCTTGAATTCCACCTTTATCTTCCATTCACCCGGGATGACGGTCTTATCACCGTATTCGTCAGTCAGGCCCATGTTATAGCCTTCCATCCACTCGAGCATTCCGGATTCAGGAAGTTTTTCCTTGATCAATGCATTGTTGGAATCGCTTATCGATCTTGTGAAATTATTATTCCACATGTAATTGTCGCGCCAGGAAATCACTTTACGACCAAAGTCATACTTTACCGCATATCCCTCGTTTGCAAAGTCCCTTATCTCGACTTCTAAAACAGCTATAGCTCCGTATGCCTTCTTCAGATCCATTATCGCTCCTTACTCAACCGCGATCCCGAATATGCTTCCGGATGTTGTTCCCACGACAAGCATACCTTCATATACGACCGGAGAAGCTTCGATACAGATCTTGGATGAGGTCTCACTGGATTTGCCGAGATTCCTCTTGGTCTGGATGTATGTTATTCTCCTGTCCTTATCTGCGATTCCCGTCTCGGCACTTATCATGTGGACCTGTCCGATAGAGTCACAGATTATAAGATACGCATTCCCCTCTGAATCGTAGAAATCAACGGGTGAGCTGTATGAATAGATGTTCATATTATATTCCCAAACCTTGGTACCCAAATCCTTGTCATATGCCACAACTTTGTTGCCGCTTGCAAGGCCTTTTGTCATACTAAATGAGAATATTACGAGGTTGGATATCTTGCCTTTGCCCATTACGGGATTGCCGAAGCATCCGCCGCTCTGGTCGGAATCCGAAGTCTCGCCGTTATATGTGTAGCATGCTTCTGAATTCTGCCAGACTTCCTCACCCGTAAGACCATTGATCTTATAGATGTAAGATGCGCCGCAGTATTCACCGGGACCCTGCTGGTTATCGACTTCGGTTCCTATATAGACATAAGGGACTCCGTTCTCCTCATTGATGAGCGGTGTTATGTCGGAATCGTCTCCAAGTACTTTTGTCCAGACCATCTCGAAAGTATTAAGGTCAAGACAGCAGAGATTCTTGGTGTTGTCCATGAAGTATCCGTAGTTGCCGTATACCGCGATGGAACTCTCGACGCCCATATGTGATCCTATGTTGTCTTCGAAAATGTATTTATATCCTGTAACCTCAGGCGAAATGGTAATGGTGTCCGATCCCTGGGTATATGCCGTGTGAAGATCGAATGTGTAGATTATTCCGTTCTCGCAAGGCCAGATAAGCGTATCAGTCTCACCGTTTACAATAGGCGATGAATCGAATGCATCCCAGTTACTCCTGTATGCACCGTCTTCCGAACCGTCGTAGGAATAGAGCAGTGCTCCGTCCAGCAGTGAATAAATGTACATACCGAAGTTGCTGCCCTTGGTATTGTTGTTGTCCGTCTGTCCGACATAGATAAGAGGATAGCCTCTGGGGTCGATCGCGGGCGTTCCCTTGATAGAGCAGCCGACATTGATCGGATCTCTTGTCTGTTCGCCGTTCTGGAGATTGAAGAAATATATCTTTCCGTCCAAAGCCGCAACGATAACTTCCGTGAGTTTCTGCTGCTGCTTGGCGGAATCATTCATGTTCATGTTCTGGCGCAGGGCCACCGGCCATTCCACGATAAGGGGCTGGCCCGTCCACTTTACGCCTGACCATTCAAAGTTCATGGTCGAAGCAAGGAGCTTTCCTACTCCGGCAAATTCCCATCTCTGTGTAAGGGCACCTCTGTAGATGTTCGTATAACCGAACGAAGCGCAGTTTCTGAAGTTATTGCCTCTGTAAGTGAAGATCCCCGGAACCGATCCGTAGAACACAGGGTCAGTCATGTAGATCGGATTCTCCCTGACATAATCGCCTTCAAGAACTTTTCCGTTGACCAATACGTTCTGGTTTATGTGACGTGAGGCAGGATTGCATTCAGGTACGACCTTTGCCTCAGGATCTATATGTATCGATGCCAGAGCAGGATAAAGGATCGGGTTCTGGTAATCGGCAAGCGGCGGGATCGGTGAAGGCGAAGGCGATGCCACGGAGATAAAACCTGACTGGTCCGTGGTGTCGATATTGGCAAGAGTTTCCTTGGTGTTTATCTTTTTAAAGTAAACAGCTGCCAGAACTCCCGTCAGGCATACGAACAGAAAAGTTATTACGACAACAAGAGTTATATTGCCTTCATTAGGATCTCTTGAAGGTCTGTAAAAGCTGTTGTCGGGCTCGATGTATTGGTCACCGCGCTTCATGTTTCCCCTCGTCTTTGTTTCTTTCGCAAAAAGTTAACGCATATTGTAACACGGCTGTAATTTTAACTCAAACAACAGACGCATTTATTGGCCATAAATGCATGTAAAATAAAGTATTTTTGAGAATCATTGCAGATTATTCGCAAATTCTGCGATCTTATCAAGGCGGTGCCTCATTCCGGACTTTCCGATCGGGGGATCCATCATCTTTCCGAGCTCGGCCAGCGAAGCACCCGGATTCTCCATATGAGCCTTTGCGGCCTCTCTTAATTCCGGTGAAAGCTTTCCTGCAAGTCCTGACTCCATGACCTTTGTAATGAGTTCGTTTCTTGCGGCAGCAGCTTCTGCAAGACGCTTTGTATTGCCCTTATCGCAGTTAACGGCCCTTATAACCTTACTATTAATATCTTTGCCGGCACGGACATTCTCGAATTCCATCATCGCGGAAGGACTTCCGATATAGCCCAGGAAGTCAGACACGTCATCCCCGTTTTTAAAGTAAACGGCATGGGAATCCTTGCGCTCCCTGGTAATGTGATTTATTGAAAGAGCATTCAGCGCCGAAGATATCATTTCCGCCACATTGCTGTCAGGGACAAGAAACTCTATGCGGTAATTCTTTACCGGATCCGAGCAATACCCTGCACTCCAGAACGCGCCTCTCAGAAGACGCCTTGCATCCTCGTTCGTAAGTTTTCTTTCCGTAACGGCAGAAAGCAGTTCCTGATAGTAGTTCCTGAGTCCGGAAGATTTAAAATCCAGCAGCCTGAGTCTGCCTTTGGAATATCCGCACTTTATATTTTCGAGCTCGAATAATTGAAGAATAAGGTCAGAGAGCCTTTCCGGGATCTTTATCTCACCTTCGGGATCTTCCGGATCGATGCCGGAGCTTAATATGAGTCCGCATAAAGCAGTCCTTCTCTGGACTGGCTTTTTCACGGCTTTGGTCGCAGTCTCGATCTTAACTTTGACAGAGAAGCTGTCTTCCATCAGAACTCATCCGCCTTCTTGGTGTACCTGTGAGGTTCCTTATCGACATCCCTGTGTGAGATGATGCACTTGATTCCGTATTCCCTGAGCTTCTGCGTAAGCACTTCGGTGCAGTATACGGATCTGTGTCTTCCGCCCGTGCATCCGACACCGATATGAACACTTCCCTTGCCTTCCTTCATAAAGTAAGGGATCGTGAATTCCAAAAGATCCGCGGTCTTCTTGATAAAAGTATCCGTCTCCGGGAAACCGTCAAGGTATTCCTTTACCTCTTTGTCCTTGCCCGTAAGGTTTCTAAGTTCCGGTATATAGAAAGGATTAGGAAGGAACCTTGCGTCGAAGATATAGTCGCAGTCAACGGGCAGGCCATACTTGAAACCAAATGATTCAACGATGACAAGTATCGACTGATCGTCATCATGTTCTATTACCTTGCCAATATTCTCGCAAAGCTCGGCATCCGTCATCAGCGATGTGTCGATTACTACGGTCGCGATCTCTCTTATGTCCCTTAACATGCTGCGTTCTTCAGTTATGGCCGAAGTCAGCGAACCTGTTTTGCTTGCCAGCGGATGCTTTCTTCTGGTCTGCTGGTATCTGCTTATCAGCGATGAATCCGACGCCTCAAGGAAGATGACCTTATAAGGGCATCCCACTTCCTCGTCGATCATTGCGAGGGCTTCATCAAAACCGTCAAGGTATTCCTGCGATCTTATGTCGACCACAAACGCGAGCTTAGGCGCGGAGAATCCCTCTCCGTTCCTTCCCCTGTAGAAACTCTTGACCAGGTCCGGCAATACATAAGGCGGCACATTATCCATGCAGAAATATCCGCAGTCTTCCAGATATCTTACAGCCGCACTCTTTCCGGCTCCGCTCATTCCGGTAAGAAACAAGATCTCCATTTTTATCCCCCGAAATTCCCTATTAATCTGACTTCTCTCTCAAGTCTTACGCCTGAGTTCTCGAAAACCTTATCCGCCACATGATCCATCAGCCTCTTGATATCAGAAGCACTCGCCCTGCCGCCGTTATTAACGACAAAGCCCGCATGCTTCGGCGATACCTGGGCGCCTGAATCATCAAGCGCAAATCCCTTAAGTCCGGCCTCCTCAATGAGTCTGGCCGCAAAATAACCTTCCGGTCTCTTGAACGTGGATCCCGCGGAAGGCACATCCAGAGGCTGGCTTGCAGTTCTTCTTACGCGGAGGTCTTCAACCAGCGCGGTTATCTCATCTTTATTTCCTTTGGAAAGCACAGCCTCAAATCCCAGAATGACTGCGGTCTTCCCTTCAGAACCGAGTCTTTCAAAAAGGCTCTTTCTGTATCCGAATTCACATTGATCATTATCTATGTTTTGAACCGAGTTTCCGTCCCAGTAACTTACGCTCTTAATGAGATCAGATATCTGTCCGCCGTAAGCTCCGGCATTCATATATACCGCTCCGCCGCATGAACCCGGGATGCCGCACGCAAACTCGGCGCCTTTAAGCGAGAGCTCTGCGCAGTAGGATCCGAATCTGGCAAAGGGAAGCCCGGCACCTGCAGATACGGTCACTTTCCCGTCAGAGGTCTCCTCCGAGGAAAGATCACTCATGTTCCTGCCTATCCTGATTACGAGGCCGTCAAAACCCTCGTCTGATATAAGGCAGTTAGATCCGTTGCCGAGAACGAATACGTCCAGGTTCCTCTCCCCTGCCCATTTGAAAAGCGATGCCACTTCATCAGCATTTGAGGGCTCTGCAAAATATCTCGCAGGGCCTCCGCATCTGAAGGTTGAATATCCCGCAAGCGGGACATTTTCGAGAATGCTAAGATCAGCCATCTAAAGACTTTCCGGGGAATACTCTCGACACAAGATCCTGTGCGGCATTATAACCCATCTTCTTGACCCTGTAGTTGATGGCTGCAGCCTCGACGATTATCGCGAGGTTACGTCCGGGTCCTACGGGGATCGTGACTGAAGGTACCTTTATTCCGAGGATGTCCGTTGTCTCTTCCGTAAGGCCTAATCTGTCATATGTCTTCTTCTCGTCCCAGAGTTCGAGATTGATTACGAAGTCGATGTTCTCCTGCTGCTTGACGGCGGAAACACCATAGAGCTCCTTAACGTCCAGGATGCCGATGCCGCGTATCTCGATAAGGTGCTTGATGACATCAGGAGCACGTCCGAGGAGCGTTGTCTCAGATACTTTGCGGATCTCGATCTGGTCGTCGGCGATAAGTCTGTGACCTCTCTTTACGATCTCGAGCGCCGTCTCAGATTTACCGACACCGGACTCACCCAGGATCAGGATACCTTCACCGTTTACCTCGACAAGAACGCCATGCATCGATACACGCGGAGCGAGCTCCATCTTGAGGTACTTAACTAGCTCTGACGAGAAATCCGATGTGGCCTGTGATGTCCTTAATACGGGCGTCTGATACTTTCTCGCTGCATCAAGGATCTCCTTGTGGACCTTGTGGTCACGGGTAACGATGAGAGCAGGTATGTTCTTCTCGAAAAGAGCCGATACCGACTTTGCCCTCTCCTCGGGAGAGAGGTTATCGAGGTATGCATGCTCCATGTTTCCGATCATCTGGATTCTGTCCGGACCGAAGTGATCGTAATATCCTGCGAGCTGCAGGCCGGGTCTCGTGACATCGGCCACGCATATCCTTCTGGATTCAATATCGCCTGAATCGTAAACAACCTCAAGGTTATAGGCTTTTACGATCTCTGATAAAAAGACGCTCGAAAAAGGCATTTTTCTATTACCTCCGGATTAATCCCCTTAGAAGCTGATCTCAACCTGATGTGTCTTGCCGTCTGTTGCA
>JAEEGL017090483.1_pt1 | contig 13932 bp, 9 predicted proteins | sample 9134231 | NCBI WGS metagenome assembly JAEEGL01 (sample SAMN16246548, study PRJNA631951) | gut metagenome | biome: gut microbiome; feature: rumen; material: fiber-attached | host: Bos | place: Iran: Karaj | collected 2018-10
CATCTACCCGCAGGTTTTCTGGGTCCAGAAAGATACGGCCCAAATACGCTGGCTCCCCACCACGTTCCTACCCGAAATCAAGACTCTTGTAGACCAGCTGGAGGCAAAGGCCCCAGCCACCTTCGCCTTTACCGCCAAGGATGAGGAACACCTGGAAATTTCTGAGCCTGCAAGGCACGTGCTCGCCCTGTTTATAGGAGAGCTGCTCCGCTTTGCAAGAAAATACAAGCGTCCCATCAAGTCTAACCACGGGAACCTGCTTACCTTCTTCTTTGACGGAGTTTCCGGAAAACTCGGCCAGAACGCCCTTGCCATTCCTGGGAAAATTAAGCAATGGTTCTCCGTCTACGGGCATTTCGACCTGCGAAGCCAGATCCTCTTCAAGGCGTGGGAGTCCGGCGACAACGTATCGCTAGAAGTCTTCGTAGACGGTCAACCCCTTTCCACCCTGTTCCAGACAAACGATTCCAGGCTTGTGCCGCTGCAAAAAATCCTTTACGGCGTAGCTGAATTTTTCAAGCCGCTAGAAGCCTACCTGGATTCCCGAGGCGAGACTCCCGTAATCCTTCAGGGTGCCAAGCTGCTCCAGTTCTTGCAAGACAGCCTAAAGAAGCTGGAAATCATGGGTATTCGCACAGAAATTCCCGAAAAGCTTTTGCACATCGGCAAGCCCAAGGCCAAGATGCGTCTGCAAGGAAGCGTGAGCTTCGGTGCCTTTGCAGCAAAAGACCTGCTGGATTTTGACTGGCAGGTGGCCCTGGGCGACGAGCATATTTCTCCAGAAGAGTTCCTGGCGCTAGCCGAAAAAGCTGACGGTCTGCTGAAATACAAGTCAGAGTACATCGAGATCTCGGCCCAGGATATCGAAGAAATCAAAAAACAGGTAGAAGCGCCCAAAGAAGCCGCTCAGGCGGAACAGTCCAAGCTGGTGCAGGCTGCCCTCACCGGGGAATGCGACGGCGTACCCATCACCCTTACGCCGGAAACCAAGGCCCAAATTGAAGCCTGGCGCGGCGAAACCGAAATCCCGCTACCAGAGGGTCTGAACGCCACCCTCCGCCCCTACCAGAAACGGGGCTACTCCTGGATGTACAAGAACCTGGAGATCGGCTTCGGGTGCATTCTGGCCGACGACATGGGTCTGGGTAAAACCCTGCAGGTTATCGCCTACCTGCTGAAAATCAAGGAAGAGGGCAAATTCCAGCAGAACAAAGCCCTAGTGGTAATGCCCGCGGGTCTGCTGTGCAACTGGCAAGTCGAAATCAAGAAGTTCGCCCCCGCCCTCACCTTTACGGCCTACCACGGCGGAAACCGGAATCTACAAAAGTTCAACTCCGACGTGCTACTCACCACCTACGCTACCTTCCGCAAGGATTTCGAGGCCCTAAAGGCCATGACCTGGCACGCCGTGGTCATTGACGAAGCCCAGAATATCAAGAACGCAGACAGTGACCAGAGCAGGCTTTTGCGGAGCATGGAAGCCCCCGTAAAGATCGCCATGAGCGGCACTCCCGTAGAGAACCGCCTTATGGAATTCTGGACCATCATGGACTTTGCTAACCGAGGATTCTTCCCTTCGGCCCAGGAATTCCGGGAAAAGTACGAGACGCCTATTCAGAAGAACGGCGACAAGGTGGCCGCCGAGACCTTCAAGAAGATCACTGCCCCCTTCATGCTTCGTCGTCTCAAAACGGACAAGACCATCATTAGCGACCTGCCCGACAAGATTATCCAAGACGAATACGCCGAACTGACTCGCGATCAAGCCGCCCTGTACAAGCGTACTCTGGACAAGTTCATGGCGGAGCTCGAAGAAGAAAAGCAGCTGGCAGAACTTTCCAAGGATAGCCACGGGCTGTTCAAGCGAAAGGGCATCATCTTGCAGATGATTCTCGCCCTGAAGCAAATCTGCAACCACCCTGCCACCTTCCTAAAAGGGGCAGATTCCGCCGCCAACAACACCGCGCTCTCCTCAGGCAAGCTCCAACTGCTGTTGGACCTGCTCACCTCCATCCAGGAGCAGGGCGAAAAGACCCTCATTTTCACACAGTTCGCCGAGATGGGATTCCTGCTGCAAGAATCCATCGAGAAGGAGCTGGGAATTACCGTGAACTTCTACCACGGGGGTTGTACCCAGAACCAGCGTAAGGAGATGGTGGACAGTTTCCAGCAAGATCCCGAATCCAAGATTCTGATCCTTTCACTGAAAGCAGGCGGTACAGGCCTGAACCTCACCGCAGCCTCACAGGTTATCCATTATGACCTGTGGTGGAACCCTGCCATCGAGGCCCAGGCTACCGACCGAGCCTTCCGTATAGGCCAGACCAAGAACGTACAGGTCCACCGATTCATCACCAAGGGTACCTTTGAGGAAAAAATTAACGCCCTCCTGGAAACCAAGAAGGCAATTGCCGAAATGACGGTGAGCGCAGGGGAAACCTGGCTTACGGACCTGAGCGATAGCGAGCTAGGCGAAGTCTTTAGGCTCGACAGCCCTACTCCGCCGGGAGAATAATCTCAATATGGCTCGTACTCACGTTCAAGAAGTGGGTACGGAACAGGTCCTTTTCGTTCTTGTCGCTGACCTTTACCTGAGTCACGGCGATAAAGTCCTTGTTCTCGCGAATGTAGTCAGTAAGGCGTTCGTCACGAAGGGTGTCGATCTCGCCGGTGATGATAAAGCTGTCGGTCCAGATTTTTACTAGCATATCCTAAATATAACGATTTTTTCAAATGAAAGCAAAAAAAAGTGTTTTTTTGTTGCTTTTTGGCCTTTCTTAAGGTATTTTGTCATAGAAAAAGATAAGTAAAGGAGACTACCATGGTTGCAAAGAAGAAAAAGGCTATTTCGACGATTCCCGGCAAGATGATTTACCACAACATGGACTTTATCGATAGCGAAATTGGTCGCCCCATCAGAATTATCGCCGAATTCATGGCACCCAACCAGATTTTCCAGCAAGAAGGTGTGCAGAACACCATCGTGTTCTTCGGTTCGGCCCGTACGCTACCCATGTGCGAAATCAAGAAACGCCTGAAGGGTTGCAAAAACAAGAAAGATGTTGCACGCCTAAAACAGTTAGAATCCGTGGCGGAATACTATGACGCCGCCCACGAACTGGGGGCAAAACTAGGCCGCTGGGCCAACAAGCAGCACAAGGGCTTTGCCATAATGACTGGTGGCGGCCCGGGCATCATGGAAGCGGGCAACCGAGGCGCCAACGACGTGGGAACATCTTCTGTCGGCCTCAACATCAGGCTGCCCTTCGAGCAGCACCCTAACCCCTACATAGACGATGAGCTGAACCTGCAGTTCCGCTACTTCTTTATCCGTAAATACTGGTTCATGAAAATGGCCAAGGCCCTGGTAGTATTCCCCGGCGGGTTCGGCACCCTAGACGAGATGTTCGAAATCCTCACACTCATCCAGACCAAGAAATACGGTGACCGCATGCCTGTGGTGATTTATGGCAGCAAGTACTGGAACAAAGTCATCAACTGGAACTACCTGGCCGAAACCGGAATGATCGACAAAGACGATATAAAGCTGTTCCATTTCTGCGACACGGTAGAAGACGCCTATAACGTGATTACCAAGGCTCTCGAAAAGACCATGGAATAGCTACATTTGTTCCATGCTGCGAAACATTCTTGCAGAGACCTTGGACAGAGTGTCAAGAAACTTGGCACTTCGTCCGCACTACACCATGGAAGAATACCAGAGGTGGTTTGACCAGAACCCGGAATTCCTCCATAACGGAGCCATGGAAAAGATTGAACTCCTGGAGCCCCTGACTCTAGAAGGCACAAACAATCTATACCGTGCCAATTTCTGGATACAGCACGCCGGCGACAACACCCATTACGGCGAGCGTGAAATCGTCGTAAAAATCTGCAAATTCTGGGCGGCACCCGGCAAGAACAGACTCCACCGTCTGAACATGCTCCTGAGCGCCTTCCAAGACGAAATTCGCATTAACAACCTGATTCGCGCCACCAATATCGAGGGCGTGGTCCAGAGTTTTGGCGGAGGTGTCGCCGGTAGGCACCCTTATCTCAAGATGGAGTTCATCAAGGGGTGCTCCTTGGACAAGATGTTCAAGACAAAGCTTACCGATGACGAAATCCTCCACCGCATCGCCCAGATTGCTTACCTAGCCAACACCATCAGCCAGCTCCATTACTACCAGGTTATCCACAAGGATCTAAAGCCCAAGAATCTGCTTTTGTGTCAAAATCCGCTGCACAAGAACAATCATAAGATTCTCATCTGCGATTTCGGCTACGCCCAAGCAAAGCTTCGGGAGACCGTCAACGAATACGGTGGACAGCTCACGCCTTGCTACAGCGCCCCGGAGCAGGCCATCATGGGCGAGAACCTTTCATCTTCGGTGGATTATTTCAGCTTCGGCATCATCGTCCACGAATACCTCACCGGCGAAAAACTGTTCCCACGGGCCATGGACATCTTTACCGAAGACGGCTACCGCATTACAGACCGGTATTTGGAATACCTGAAGACCGGCAGGGAAAACAAGTTCCAGGACCCCCGATTCCCGGAACTTTCGGAATGGATCGACCGGCTCACCATTTTTGACAGTTTCGAGCGGATGCAAAGCTGTCCGAACCTTTTTGAAATTGCACATAAATTAAGGGAGAAGGTCAACGCCCTCGGGTACCGAGATGTGAACACCGACTTTCTGTGGAACCAGCTTAGAGAATACAACCGATAGGTTTATAGATGAAAGACTTGCTAGAAGATATCAAGGATTTTTTGAAGGGACTTAAGGTCCACCATTATATTGTTTTCGCCATAGTACTTGCCATAGGCATCTTCAACGCCGTTACAGCCTTATCTCCGCAAATCAAGCAGAAACAACGGGAATCCAACATCGAGAAAGTCTTTGACCAATGGTGGGAAACCGAAGGAGCTAAGCAGTTCGAATCCGTGGGGCTTAAGGCCGACGAAAAGACCCGAAACGAAGAATTTGAGCAGTTCCGCAACCGCTACCTGAAAGAGAACGGGACCTTCGTCGTTGAGGACCGCATCGAAGAAATGAAAAAGGAATTTCGGGAATGGTGGGAAATCAAGGGCGGCAAAGAAGATTTCTCCAAAGAACACGGTTATTATCCCAAAGAAAGAGACTTTATTCGCGAACAGAACATCTGGATAAAAAATTTCACAGACAAGCATATCCGCTACCGCTTGGCTTTTGTGCCTGAAGAAGCTGAATACGACAGACTCCTGACCAGCTGGGTTTTGTTTCCGGGAATCCTGAGTTTTCTTCTGTTTGCTGGTTTCTTCTGCTTCGCTTACTACAGGCTCTCTGATCGGTGGGGTGTATTACCTGCTGCCGGGATTGCTCTTGGACTTGCCCTTGCCGGTGGAATCATCGTATCTATCTTTACTTCAACCTCTTTCTTTGACCACTATGCGGCGGAACGCTACATGGGCTGCAGTGTTGCACTCTGCTTTATGTTAGGGGCTGTCGCTTTCCCGCCCTCTAACGACAAGGTTTCCGCCATTACGAAAGTGGTCGCCATGGCAGGCATTGTCCTGGATGTGCTAGTAAACTGGTTCCTGAACGGAGGCATTTTCGGAGCCGTTGGACTTGCAAGCCTTGTGGCTTTTGGCCTCGGTGCTTTAGCCGGATCCAAGATTCCCCGTAGGCTCAAAACTATCCAAGAACATCAAGCAGACGCGCTGGCTGAACGCTTAAAGAAGAATGCAACCTCGAATCTGTTGGCCACCCGAAAAGCCAAAAACAGAGCCCTCATAGACCAGGGTCTCGACGAGGCTAACAAAGCTCATTACGATTCTGCCCAAAGAATATTGAGTCAAGCTCTAAACGCTTTGTTGCAAGAACACCCCATTGACGCACCTACCGTCAAGAGGCTTGCCGACCTGATGACTAGCCCAAGCGTATTCATCGAGGTACCCAGTGCCCAGTGGCTGGAATGGGGTGAAACGGCCAAATCCAAGACTAGCCTTGATTCTGCGCTAGTGCTTCTGGAAAAAGGCCTATCCCTGGAAACCAACGTTACCCTAGCTCGGCGCGCTCTATATAACATCGGTGAAATTCGAGTGAACAGAAACTGGGACCTAGAACAGGGCATTGCCAGGCTCAACAAGGTTCTGGAACTAGGCGACGGAGATATCCTGGCCGTACAGGCCCGAAAGATGCTAGCCAAGGCCGAAAGCCAGAAACCCGCCAAGGAAGAGAGCGAAGCTCCCGAAACGGAACCGGAATCGTAAACCCACTCCCTTCTTGTCATCCCCGCGCAGGCGGGGATCTCCCATATTTTGTATATTTCATAATATGAAAAGACTGGTCCACAATAGAGAGAAATGCCTGGAATGCGCAGGCTGCGTCGGCACATGTCCTGCCATGGCATTGGACATGTATAATCTGGACCTTCAAATCAACCACGAAAAATGTACCAAGTGTGGCCTTTGCACCAAGGCTTGCCCCGTAGGGGCGCTAACGCTTGAGGAGGCTCCCGATGCTCCGTGAAGAATATGACGTGGTTGTAATCGGCGCGGGCCCCGGTGGCTCCGTGGCCGCTCGTGAGCTTGCGAAGTTCGGCCGTTCCGTTTTGCTCCTGGAAAAGCGTGAAAAGATCGGCTACCCGGTGCGCTGTGGAGAGGCCAGCACAAACCTTTCTGACCTGGAAAGTTATGGTCCTATCGACGAAGACTGTATCGAGACCATTATCAACGGCATTTATATCTACGGCCCTGCCGGCGTGAACATCGAGGTTCCAAAGCCTGGCATGGGTCTTATGCTGAACCGCGAAAAATTCGATCCCTGGCTTGCCCACCTGGCCGAAAACGATGGCGTGGAGCTGGTGACCCTTGCCCGCGCCGAATCCGTCAGCGATGTGATGGGCAAGGAACCCCAGGCCTACCGTACCGTCCGTATTGTGGAAGGCTACGGTAAAAACGAAAAAGTTTCAGAAGTCCGGGCCAAGATGGTCATTTCGGCGGAAGGCGTAGAAGCCCGTATCGGAAGGCAGGTGGGCCTCGCCTGCTTACAGAAACCCACCATGACCTGTACCGGCGTAGACATTCAGGTACAAGGTCTTTTAACCAAGCCCGACTACCTGACCTTCTGGCAGGGTCACGACTTTATCAACGACGGCTACATCTGGAGTTTCCCGAAGCAGAAATCGAACGTCACCAACTTCGGCGCCGGATTCCTGTTTGGTGGCAAGCACGAGAAGAACATTTTGGAGACCACCCAAGAATGGCTGGACAAGCTTTTCCCCGGTTCCAAGGTGAACAAGGTTGTAGGCGGGCTGGTACCTGTTTCCAGCACCCTCAAGAGTTACATCCTGGACCGCTTTGCCCTGGTGGGCGATGCGGCCCACCACACGAACCCCCTCACCGGAGGCGGCATCGCGGCGGCCATGCGGGCCGGACGGTATTGTGCCAATACCGTGCACCAGGGCCTGGAATGCGGTAACCTTTCCAAGGCCTTCCTCAAGGCATACGAAAACAAGTGCTACCTCCAGTTCGGAAGCACTCATGACTTTGAATTCAAGTTCCGCAAGTTCCTACTGAACATCGACCGGGAAGAGCAAATCGGGCTGTACCGCGTATTGCAGGGGTTCGCCCTCAGCGGTTACAAGAAGTCTGCTTTCCTGAAGACTCCCCTGCAGTCAGCCAAATACCTCTGGAAATTCCTGAAGTTCAAGGGCTAGCGCAAGAACCGCGCCACTCCTTTTTCTATATTTGCGCTCGAAAATAACGCATTCAAGGAGTTTTCCATGTTCAAGAAAATCGCTCTGGCCTCGGCAATTGCCGCAAGTGCCGCATTCGCCACCTGGAACTACTACCCGGTTCTGGAAGCCGGCAAGGGTTCCGCCGAAGCTGGCCTCTACTACGACTGGGACCACGACTGGTCTCAAGCAGGTCTCAAAATCGGAGCTCGCTACAGCCTGATTCAGAATTTGGAACTGTCCCTGCAAGGCTGGGGTTATCAGCTCTGGAGCGAAACGGATTGTGATGGCTGCGCCAACGGCGGTGACGGTCTCCGTGACCTGACTTTGGGAGTCCGCTATGGAATTGCCCCGATGATTACCATCTTTGGCGATGTTCATTTGCCTATCGGCGGTGACGAGGTTACCAGCGATGAAATCTTCATTTACGCCGGTGCCCAGTTCAGCATGCCCATCAACGAAGTTCCCGGTATGAAGTTCGGTACCGAAGCCGGCGTTCTCTGGGGCTTTGAGCACGACGACAACGAACGCGGCCTTGACATGCATTTGGGCGGCGAAGTTGCTTACACTGTACCCAACGTGGGCGTGACTCCATTTGTGGGCCTGCAACTCAAATACCGCTTGACCGAAAGCACCTGGGACGACCACGGAACGGAAAGAGGACACAATGACGACGGCAACAAGCAAATCAACATCTGGCTGGGCGCAGACTACTTCGTGATTCCGAACCAGTTGGACTTGATTGCCAAACTCTTTGTCCGTAGCGGAAAGGTTGATGACGGCGACGCAACCGGTCTCTACGTCGGTGCCGAATTCTTCTTCTAATCTGGTTTATAGATACAAAAAAGGCGTGCTGAAAAAGCACGTCTTTTTTTGTTAGGTAAATAGAGCGATTATCGCTACTTCACATGGACTCGGAGCATCTGCACATGGCTACCCGAAACCAGCCGAACCACATATGTTCCCTGATTCAGATCTTTCAATGAAATGTGATGGTTTCCGGTAAGTCTGCTACGATACTGTTTCTTGAGATTACCCTGTACATCGAAGACAAATACCTTCAGTTCCGATCCAGTCGCATTTGTTACCATCAGCTCGTTCCGGATAAAAAGCATATCTAGAGAGTTCGCCATTACAGGAGACAAGCCCTGCTTTGATTCTTCGCTGGAGCTGGATTCCTCTTCGGTACTAGAACTAGAGGTTTCTTCTTCTGCACTGGAGCTCGAGCGCCTTCTGCCCTGAGAGCTAGAGCTTTCGTCATCTTCTTCAATGTTTTCTTCAACAGAGCTACTTGACGTCTTGGAAGAGCTAGTTTCAACAACTTTCCCAACGGAACTGCTTGACGTCTCAGAAGTGCTGGTTTCAACGACCTGCCCAACGGAGCTGCTCGACGTCTCAGAAGTACTGGTTTCAACGACCTGCCCAACGGAGCTGCTCGACGTCTCAGAAGTACTGGTTTCAACGACCTGTCCAATAGAGCTGCTCGACGTCTCAGAAGTGCTTGTCTCTATTTTCTCAGAGGAACTACTCGGAGGCAAAACAGAGCTGCTACTGGGCGCCCCCTCAGAAGAACTACTCTGCTTCTGAGAAGAGCTGCTGGGCGGCGCAACTATTTCAAACGACTTACTAACAGAACCCATGTAATTACCAATGCCCGAAATAAGCATGGTAGCTGTGCCTACATTTATATTATTCGAGCATTTCACCATATAATCTTCACCTACAACAAGGTCCTTCGTGCCATTCTTTAGGTTCACTTCAGGGCATATGCTGGCCCCCGTATAAGTTTGTTTTGGAATACTAGGAATGGTCACTGTAGTAATCGACACTCTCGAATCAAAAATGTCTAAAACAAAAACAAACCCATCCCCGCTATTATAATTAGAAATCGGTTTGTAGCGAATGGTCATGCTTTGGCCCTGGCTCTTTATAGGGGTTGTTATGGAACCACTGCTGGTATACACATGGTCTTGCACACCATCATTAATTATCAATTTATATTCATTGTAATCACTCATATCCACTGAACCAGTCAACTTCAAGCCATATCCAACAGGCACGTTTACAACCAATTCTTCTGTCGGCGCATAGTTATTGACGCCGCCAAACCTTCCGCCATCATCATAAATTTTAACCGACGTAATACCATCCGCAATGTTTTCTGACGAAACCGTCACGACACTCGTTTTGCCTAACGATGCTATAATCATAGATGACACGTCAATCCACCGTGCAACAAAGGTAGCATTCCCTTCGGTATAGTAACCATCTCCTGGTAAATACACCGAAGATCCCAAGGTCCACCCATCAAACTCGTATTTATTTCGAGTGGGAATATCTTCACTCACACTAATACCAATATCTTCGTGTTTCAACTGAGTTCCCGGAGCACCACTACCACCATTCGCATCATAACCGACCACGTAGGGCGCATAAGCGCTCACCGTTTTCGAACCTAAATCTTTATCATTATCATAGCCGTGAACGTCTTGTGCGATTACCTTAACTGTATAATATCCAGCCTCATCAACCGGGAGGCATTCGTTAAAGCCATGGTTAGCATATCTTTCCCCAAAATTTGTAGCCATAGTCTTGTGATATTCTGAGGCAATACCCCAACCTTCGTAAATCGGTTCGCCCGAAGTAGAATTGCCCTTCCATACAGAAATATTTAGGCCAGTCGTGCCACCTAAGGTATCGGGATCATAGGCATAGCCGCTTACACAAACCGAGCCATGCTTGCCCGTTATACTTTCAAACGTTCCTATAGGGCTACGAGACGCCCATACCATCTGTGCAGCCGAGACAAGCATTACCAATAAAATTGATAATCCAAGATTCGAAAAACCAAATTTTTGCTTTTTCATATTGCTCCCATCAAATAATTTGTTTGTTCAAAAATAAAAAAATCACAAACAAGTTATTAGTCTATTTCACATCGTATTCCGGAACTGGCAGGCTCTCCCCAGCCTTCATGGCCTTATCAAGGACCTTTGACTGTTCCGGGTCCAGCCACCAATAAACAGGAATAGCGTCTTCACGATTAAAGCGGTCAAACACCTTTTCTGGAGTACCATAGCGGTTCCAGTAAAGAATGCGATGGTGGTCGCATTGCCACATCAGCACGTAGGGCACAATTTCGGCCAGGCGGTTATCCAAAGCTTTCAAAATCTCGTTACGCTTAGCCAGGTCGAATTCAGTCTTCTGCAAATTAATCAGGCTATCCACCACCTTGTCCTGCACGCCGGCAAGGTTGTTCGTGCCCTTCTGTAGCGCAGTAGCTGAAGACCAGCTGGCTTCTGGATCGCGGAGGCGGCCTGCTCCCCAGTTCACCCAGTAAAGGTCAAATTCCAAGTCGTCCAGGCGCTTACGGAGCGAGCTCTGGCTCATCTGTTCAATGGTGGCCACCACGCCCACCTTCTTCAGGTCTTCCTGGAACAGCGTCAAATGCCGCAGGTCTTCTTGGCTGGTAATAAAGTTGATAGCAAAAGGCTTACCGTCTTTTTCAAGCACACCCTGAGCATTCACTTTGTAGCCCGCCTCTGCAAAAAGGGCTCGGGCACTATCTGGATTAAACTTGTAGTTAGGCACCGTAGGGTTCTGGTTGCCTTCCCACAGGTCAGGGTAGTAACTATTCAACAAGAAATACTGGCCGAACATATACTTTTCGTTCATGGCTTCGCGGTTCAGGAGCATATTCAGAGCCCGACGCACGCGAACATCCTGGAATTCAGGCTTTCTAAGATTGATGGCCATACCCTGAAAACCAATGGGTTCCTTGTTAAAAATACGCTGCTTTACAGCCCAACCCTTCTGCACGGCGTCAAAATCCGTCTGTTTCATCCAGATACTGCTGGTGTATATAGCGTAGGCGTTAATGTCCTGCTTCTTGAAAGCTTCCAAGGCTTTCGTCTGGTCGTTCATGAAGCGGTAGCGGATCTTCTCGAAGTTGTACTTACCCCGGTTCCAATTCTTGTGGAAGCCCCACCAATCGGAGCGGCGGGCCAACTCTACGTAGCGATCCTCGCGGAAGGTCTTGATCTTGTAAGGGCCAGACACCACAGGAAATTCATAACGGATTTGGTTGAAGTCCTTGCTGGCCCAGGCATGCTTGGGGAACGCCAGCATACCTGCCGCTTCCCAAAAGTTACCCCAGTGAGATTCCTTGGCGGTCATCTTCACCGTAAGGCTATCCACCACCTCGGGGCGGTCAAAGCGGCTGAGCCCCACCTTGAAAATGGGAGTCAGGTTCTTCTCGTCCATAATGACGTCGTAATAGAACTGAACATCCTCAGCAGTCACAGGCTTGCCATCGCTCCACTTGGCCCGCGGATCCACATGGAAGGTAAACGTTCTGCCGTCTTCGGACACACTCCAACTGTCGGCAAGGATTCCCACCTCACGGTCTTCGGTAGAATGCAGGCTCACCAGAGGCTCGAACATCATGCTCATCAACTCGGCAGAGAAACTGTTGTAGTCTTCCCACATGTTGAAGGACTTGGGCATGGAAGAACCCCAAAGGGTAATGGTTCCGCAAGGGCGGGCCTCCTTGGAGGCTACAGGGTCAAATTCCCCTGTGGCGGTGGAATCAAAAGGCAATTCAGGGCAGTTCAGTTCCGCAGACTTGGCCGCAGATTTTGAGCCCGAGGCGCCCTGCTCATTGCAGGCCATCAAGGCCACGGAACTCACCAAGGCAAGCGCCAAAGCACCCGCCATACAAAAGGGTTTAGAATAAAGATGTTTCATAGCGAATAAAATAGTTAATGAAAATCAGGGCTTGGTAGAAATAACGACCTGCAAGAAGTCTGCTTCTAGACCCATCCGGTGGTTTTCTCTTGAATCTTCAAATTCGACGACTTCTGTCTTGAAGCCAGCCACGGAATCCATGACGCGGGCGATATCGCCACCCCAGTCGTAAGTCACCAAGGAACCCTTCTCGCTGATGGGGTTACCATGGTACTGTTCTTCCATGATAGGCACGACACGGCCGTCTTCTATCTTGATCCGGGGCCTTGTCTCTAGGAAGGGATAGATAGGAACCGTAAACACGTGCATGCCGCCCGGTTTCAAACAGCGCCATATTTCCTTCAAGGCCTTCTCAGGTTCATTGAGGTGTTCAAAGACATCCTGTGTGATGAACAGGTCGAAGGATTTATCAGGGAACGTCAGTTCTTGCAGGTTTTGGTTCGTGACCTTTCCGCCGTCACCGATAACCTCACCCAGTTTTTTGTCCGGGTAGAAATAGGAATAGGAATAGTTCGCACATTCCTTATTCATGCGGTCAAAGGTGGGGCCACAGGGAGACGACTCGTGGATAGCCAAGTTTTTCCAGTCTTTGCAACGGCTGTCAAGGACAGATATGATAGCCCGTTGGCGAGGAATGCTCTTACAGCGCACACACTTGTACGCGTCCCGCAGCCAATGGTCAAAAGCAACGAAGAGGGTTCTCTTACCGCAACACGGGCAGAACCCCAAAGCCGATTTCACGGGCCTACGCACTATTACTCCTTGGCGGACTTGTCCGCTTCAGCCAGCAGCATTTCCAGAGTCACACGAGAGGCTTCCTGTTCGGCCTTTTTCTTGTTGCCGCCCTGACCCCGGCCATAAACCTTGCCGTTCACGTGAACTTCGGTGGTGAACATCTTCTGGTGCTCGGGCCCGGATTCTTCTACCAGAACGTATTCCGGCACCGTATGGAGCTTGCCCTGCAAGTATTCCAACAAAGCGCTCTTGTGGTTCACAAAGTCTTCGGCCACAATGATTTCCTTGACTCTCGGGAAATGGAACTTGTTCAAGATAGCACGGACTTCTTCTAGTCCGCCATCCAGGTACACCGCCCCGAGAACAGCCTCATAAGCATCAGCCAGAATACTCTCCTTGCCGCGGCCGCCCATCTTGGCTTCGGCCTTGCCCATCTTGATGTACTCGCTCAGGTTCCATTCCTTGGAAGACTGGGCGCAGGCATGCCCTGAGACGATGGCGCTCTTGCGCTTGGAAAGCTCCCCTTCTGGGTCGTCGGGGTACATCTTGTAGAGGAACTCGGTAGTGAGCATGTTCAGCACGGAGTCGCCCAAAAATTCTAGGCGTTCGTTGTTGCTCTCGTAGGGCAGGTCCGTCCCAGACAGGAACGACCGGTGAACCAGTGCATGGGCCAGCAGTTCCGGGTCCTTGAACCTGTACCCGAGCTTCGCCTCAAGCCCGCCACCGGAC
>JAEEGL013040692.1_pt1 | contig 13931 bp, 13 predicted proteins | sample 9134231 | NCBI WGS metagenome assembly JAEEGL01 (sample SAMN16246548, study PRJNA631951) | gut metagenome | biome: gut microbiome; feature: rumen; material: fiber-attached | host: Bos | place: Iran: Karaj | collected 2018-10
AATATCGCGAAGCAGACCGTTCCCGGAATCGAGGAAAAAGAGATCGTAACATGCGATCTTGATATGGGAAAGACACTTGGCGAAAGGAAGGACGATCGCAGGAAGATATATGAGAGCGTAAAGCGCGAGGTTATCGCGGGTAAGAGCGTTGCTTTCCTTACGATCGGGGATCCGGCAATATATTCAACGTTCTCATACATAGCGGATCTTGCTGCAGAGGACGGGATCATATGCAGTACCGTGAGCGGTGTGTCATCAATAAGCGCCGCAGCTTCGGCAGCCGGATGCGATCTGTGTCAGGGTGACGAGGAGCTTCACATAGTAAACTCCATGAGTGATATCGGCAGGATCCTGGATTATCCCGGGACAAAGGTCATCATGAAATGTAAGGATCTCGCGCCTCTTAAAGAGGCGTTGGATAAGCGCACAGATGACAGTTTAAAAGTGCCTTTGATATATGCCGTATCGGGATGCGGTACCGATAATGAAAAGTGTTACCGCGGTATCGGCGAGATACCCGATGAGGTCCCTTATCTTACGACTGTTATCATCAAGGAAGAAGATCCGAAGTTACAGGACATCTGAGAACTTACTGATGATCCGGCTTCCCGAAGGTGCCGCAGCAAGTATTGCATCCTTATCCATTTCGGACCAATCAACAAGGGCAAAATCAGCCCCGGCATTTGCCGCACACTGTGCATCGGGCAGTGCATCCCCTATATAGATCACTTTCGTCATATCGCTTATACCAAGCTTTTCCGCCGCGGTAACTAGCGGCTCGGCATCAGGCTTATGTCTTACCGTATCATCCTTGCATATCCCGACATCAAAGAAGTCATCAAGTCCGTTCATCCGGAGCGTTATACCTGCGGATTCTATACGCTTACTCGTGACATATCCCTGAGGTATACCGAGATCCTTTATCCTTTTAAGCTCATCCATCACTCCGTCGAATAGCTTTATCGAGTTCTCCATGAGCTTTTTTCCGTTAACTTCATAATAAGCCTCAAGAACGGCCTGCGCGGTCTCGGGATCGTGCATCGCAAAAGTCTCGGGAAGAGGTCTTCCGATATAGCTTTTAAGATCTTCATCGGTCCTGTCGCATTTTCCGAAGACTTTTATGTATGCTTTCTTGAAGCAGTCAAGTATCATCGGTACGGAGTCCCAGACGGTTCCGTCGAGATCATAAAGTATAAGGTCGTATCTTCTCATGATATCCCGATGACCCCCGCGTTCTTTTTTTCGGTAACGATGAGGAGTATATCCCCTTCGGCAAACGGCACCTTGGGATCGACGAAGTGCCAAGGTGTTCCCTTTTTCCTTACCGCAACGATGTTAAGGTTCATTCTGCTGCGCAGGCTAAGTTCGATAAGATCCTTACCGATCCATTCTTTTTTCGGAGCCATCTCTATCATGTACATATTCTCATCAAGCTCATAATAATCCTTGAACATGGAGGAGAGCAGGATGCGCGCACTCCTTGCACCGCCCTCGCCTTCAGGGTCGATTATCTTGTCGGAGCCGACTTTAAGCAGTATCGTCTCCATACGCTTGGATGATGCTTTTGATACTACTATCGGAACGCCCTGTTCCTTGGCTACGGTAACGGACATTATCGATGCGGCAAGGTTCTTGCCCATTGCCGTTACTACTATATCCATATTCTTAAGTCCGAGGGCTGCAACCTCGTCTTCGTTTTCAAGATTGGCACATATGGCTGCGGTGCATTTTCCGGAAAAATCCTCTATGATCTCTGCTTTGCAGTCCACCGCCAGAACGTCCGCGCCAAGCTTATACAGGCTTTCCGAAAGGCTTCTGCCATATTTCCCGAGTCCTAATACAGCAACTGATCTTTTCATAAAAATCCTCCTAACCTACGTTGAACTTTCCGTCCGCGTGTTTGATGTTGTTATTCAAACCTTTCGCTCTTGCGAGGAAGATCGCCATGGATATCGGCCCGATCCTCCCAAGGTACATTGACACTATGATCATAAGCCTTCCGATATTGTCCAGAGACGGGGTTATATTTCTTGAAAGGCCCACGGTCCCGAGTGCGCTGATCACTTCATAAAGTGCGTTGATAAGAGATATACCGCCTCTTGACAGCAGGAGCATTGTCATGACAAATACCGTAAGGATACTGAAGAAAATTATGGCGGCTGATTTTCTCATCAGTTCTTCGGGAACTCTTTTGTGGAAGATGACATTTTCCTTTTTGCCGTTTATGTATGAAAATGCGTTCATGAAAAAGAGGAAAGCGGTCACTGTCTTAATGCCGCCTGCGGTACCGACGGGGGAGCCTCCGATGAACATAAGAACGTATCCGGTCATACAGGATGATTCGGTCAGCTTATCCTGTGGGATCGACGCAAAACCTGCGGTCCTGAACGTGACCGACTGAAACAGGCTGCTCCAGATCTTTCCCGGAAGATTCATGCCGCCGAGAGTGTCGGGGTTGTTGTATTCAAAGGCCAATATGCCGGTGGCGCCGAGAATGATAAGCAGGAGGGTCAGCACGATCACAAGCTTACTGTGCTCGGGAAGACGGCGGAAGATCATTGCGGGCGTAAAACGGCATTTTATCCCTGTCTTTATCCCATCGATAACATCAAACCATACAACGAATCCTATACCGCCGAGAATGATGAGGGTCATCGTCGTTCCCATCAGAATGTGCGAATCGCGCAGACTTATCATGCTGTCGGGTCCGACAACATCCATCCCCGCATTGCAGAAGGCGGAAACTGACTGAAAAACCGAAGCCCAGATACCTTTTGCCATTCCGAGCATCGGGATGAACTTTATTGCACAGAGTGCCGCTCCTATAGCCTCAACAATGAACACCCCTTTGAACATGCGCGTGAGAAAACGCAGCAGTCCGCTCCTTGTATCGATATTCAGAGAGTCCGTTAAGAGTACCCTGTCCCCGAGAAAGAACTTCTTCCGCCCGACGAGCATTATCATGGAACCTACGGCAACAACTCCAAGACCTCCGATCTGTATGAGGACGAGTATGACAAACTGTCCGAACAGGCTCCAATACGCGTATGTATCAACGACAACCAGCCCCGTTACACAGACGGATGTCGTTGCCGTAAAGAGTGCGGTCAGAGGGTGCCCTCCCTCCCCGGATGCGACGGATACGGGAAGCATCAGAAGGAGCGTCCCGACAGCTATCGCCAGAAGGAAGCTTAAGGGTATATAATGTACAGGTTTTATCCTGAATCGTATAAAAATATCCTTATTCATACCGTTTCAATATACATTTGCGCCATTTGCAAGTCAATGCCGTATTCACCGATTGACAAACACAAACATAAGTTCGATAATAGGAAGGAAAGGAGGCATTTCATGGACAGGATTTATATCGCTATAGATCTTAAGAGCTTTTATGCCTCCGTTGAGTGCGTTGAGAGAGGACTCGACCCGCTTGTGACCAATCTTGTCGTTGCGGACAGCTCGCGCACGGATAAGACTATATGCCTTGCGGTCTCCCCGGGGCTAAAATCATACGGCATACCGGGTCGTCCCCGGCTCTTTGAGGTCGTGCAGGCTGTAAAGCTAGTTAACGGCTCGCGCCTGGCGAAGGCCCCGGGCAGGCGATTTTCGGGAAAATCCTCCGATACTGCCGAACTGGCCGCCGATCCTTCGCTTGAGCTTGATTATATTGTCGCTGTCCCGAGGATGGCGATGTACATGAAGTACAGTACCGATATCTACAGGATATATCTTAAGTATATCGCTCCCGAGGATATACTTGTCTATTCATGTGATGAAGTCTTTATCGACGTGTCGGCATATCTTGAAACTTATCATATGACAGCGCATGAGCTCGCGATGACGATCGTCAGGGATGTACTTAAGTCTACCGGTATCACAGCTACATGCGGTATCGGGACCAATATGTTCCTTGCCAAGATAGCGATGGATATTGAGGCCAAGCATATTCCTGCGGATGAGGACGGGGTCAGGATAGCTGAGCTTGACGAGATGAGCTTTCGCAAGAAGCTCTGGGGACACAGGCCGATCACGGATTTCTGGAGGATCGGGAGAGGTACCGCCGCAAAGCTCGAGAAGATGGGGCTTTATACGATGGGTGATGTGGCACGTTTTTCCGAGAAGTATGAGGACAGGTTGTACAAGACGTTCGGAGTAAATGCGGAGCTTATAATAGATCATGCGTGGGGCTGGGAGCCGTGCACGATAGAAGATACGAGGAATTACAGGCCGCAGAACAACAGCATCAGTTCCGGTCAGGTACTTATGCGTCCTTACGGCCATGAGGAGGCGGCGATCATCGTAAGGGAGATGACCGATACATTAACGCTGGATCTTGTGAGGAAGCATCTTCTGACTGACAGTATGGTTCTCACTATAGGTTATGAAAGTGTCAGGGATCCTTCGGAGCTTAAGGATTATGACGGGGAGATAGGGCTTGACTACTATGGCCGATATACGCCGAAGCATGGTCACGGCACGGCCGGTTTGTCATCCTTTACTGCATCCACAAGACTTATAACCGAAGCGGTCATGCAACTGTATGAGCAGATAACAGACCCACGCCTTAAGATAAGGAGAGTGAATGTATGTGCGGCAAATGTCGTACCCGAAGAGGAGGTCTCATCCGCCGGGAAATATGAACAGCTTGATCTCTTTACCGATTATGAGGTCAAGGAGAAGAGGGACCGTGAAGAAGAGGAGAGACTGGCCAAGGAGAGAGCTCTTCAGGTTGCAACATTGAATATCAAGAACAAGTACGGAAAGAACGCGATACTCAAAGGAACCAATTTCCTTGAAGGATCGACGGCAAGAGACAGGAACAGACAGGTTGGAGGCCATAAAGCGTAGATGAGCGATTACAGCGACATAATGGATCATCCGCATCACAGGTCACAGACGCGTCCTCATATGTCAATGATCGCAAGAGCGGCGCAGTTTTCGCCGTTTGCCGCACTTGTAGGGTATGACGAGTCGGTCCGTGAGACCGGAAGACTTACGGAAGAGAAGGTCGTGCTTGATGATACAGCCATAGAGGAGATCGACAGGAAGTTAAGAGAGCTCGATGGAACGGATGAATGTGTCACGATCACGTATTTCCTTCCGGATCCTTTAAAAGAGGGCGGGGCATATACGATCGTCACCGGAGAGGTGAAGAAGATAGATGTGATCGCAAATAAAGTGTTTATGAAGGACGGCACCGAGATACCGACAGGGGACATTTTCGATATAGAGCTTACCGGGGGCACATGCGGCTGAGCTTCTCCGAGTATACACATATCGTGCAGTTGTGATAGAATATCATGAAATATTACATAAGGAGATAAGATCATGAATAATATCATCAGAAGAACAATTATATTAACGGCGGTGATCACACTGCTCGCAGCATCCTTTACGGCATGCTCCGGCAGCAAAACGGAAGCCCCCGCTCAGGAGCCTGTGCCGACCGCGACTCCGGAGCCTACGGCAACACCCGAGCCTACGGCAACGCCGGCGCCGGAAGCATCGGATGAAGAGCAGCAGACAGACGAAGCTCCCGCATCCGATATAGACCCTGACAATCCGGAGAATGCCACTGATGAAGAGTATGACGGACCTGCGGATTTTGTTCAGGATCAGGCAGGCAAGACCGAGTTCAAGGATTATGATGAGGTAATATCATATCTGCAGTCCGGACAGGGCTGGGCAAAGGTCAAGCTTATCGGATGCGATGATGAGCTCCTCGGGGTTGCTGAGAAGATAGAAGATGACGGAACGGCCTCTTCGGCTTCGTTTTACCGCATGCAGAACGGCAAGGCTGTGGAACTGACGTATGTTGGAGGAAACGATCCGAAATGTCCTTTAAGATACGCTGATGGGCTGCTTTACAGCGGAAATGCCACAAGCTATGAATCGGATGTGGTGTCCCCCACATCAGGCGGACTGATCGTCAAGGATCTTGTGACAGAAAGTGACGGCAAGTATTCGGGATTCCTTCGTCCGAGCAATGATTTCGGCGACGATCAGGATTTTAAGGGCGGCAAGGACGATTTTGACAAGCTGATCATGGAGCGTGACAGTAAGCCGGTACTCGAGTTTACGAAGATACCGTGATCCGTTTCTGAATATGATACGTAAAAGGAGTCAACGAGGATCTTTCGCTGACTCCTTTTGTTATGCCTCCCAGAACAGCTCATCGAGTGTTTTATCGAGAACTTTGCATATTGTTATACACAGATTGATGGTCGGGTTGTAATCGCCCTTTTCGATAGCACTTATCGTCTGGCGGGATACACCGCATTTGACCGCAAGTTCTTCCTGTGACAGGTCCATGGCGGCCCTTGCCGCCTTTAATCTCAGATTTTTCATAGGCAGTTGTCCGCCTTTTCCGAATATGCTCCGGTCCTGTCATGTCTGTCCTTGATAAAAAGCTCAATACCGGCTAAGAACAGGATGATCACACACATCAGGTTTGCTCCCGAATCCGATATCTCACCGTTTACAATAAATTGTCCGCCCATTATGGTTCCGATCACGGTTATCAGATTGGCGGCTCCGGCCACGACACAGATGATCATCAGACGCTTCTTGTTGGTGTTGATGCCTATGTATGCATCATTCCATATACTGTAGGAAATATGTACAATGATACCGACAAACATGATGAAGAAGTATTTGGTAAAGCTGCTTGCGAAAGATATTCCGGCGATATCCATAACCATTACAACAGCAGCAGCAGCCATACTTGACCAGAATGCGTATTTGTACGCTTTACCTCGTGTGACCTCCTGTCTCTCGTCATATTTTGTTATGACTCTCTTGTCTTTGTTCATATATCGGAACAGAAATACACATATTACCAGTCCTACAATGATTCCTGCCACAAGAGATACGGATCCTGCGATACCTGTTGCTTTCATGTCTCATTCCTCCTAATTTCAACGAAAACTGTTGTTTATGATCGAAGTATAGTATTATTATGGAAAAATGTCAAGTATATTTTACAATATTCCATAAACAATCTATGGTATAATCCTGGATATGAAGATAAAAACAATAAAAAAACCGTATGATGTAGTTTGCGCGATCAAGCCGCCGCAGCACGTAAGACCGATAAAGCCGAGCCGGGCCATGGGCCTGCTCGTAAAGCTCCTGTCTAAACCTGATCTTAAGGCGGTTGATTTTTCGTATGAAACGAAGGATATGGAGCGTGCCGGGGACGGGCCGTGGCTGATACTCATGAACCATTCGAGCTTTCTCGATCTTGAGATTGCCTCGCACATGATCCCGCATCCGTATAACATCGTCTGCACCTCCGACGGACTGGTCGGGAAAGAAGGCCTTATGCGCCGTCTCGGCTGTATCCCCACGCACAAGTTCGTGACTGATGTGTCACTCATATCGGATCTTAAATATGCAGTTAATACAAATAAGACAAGCGTACTCATGTATCCGGAGGCAAGCTATTCTTTCGATGGGACATGCACGCGTCTTCCGAGGAAGATGGGTGTGCTCTTCAAGGCTCTTAAAGTTCCGGTGGTGATGATAACAACATACGGATCGTTCGCAAGAGACCCCTTATATAACAATCTCCAGAAGCGAAAAGTAAAGGTATCGGCAACAATGGAATGCCTCCTAACGCCGGACAAAATAAAGAGTACATCCGTAGGTGATATTGATGAGATACTTGATAAGGCGTTCTCATTCGATTATTTCAGATGGCAGAAGGACAACGATATCAGGATAACGGAAGGTTTCCGCGCCGACGGACTAAACAGGATACTGTATAAGTGCCCGCACTGTATGTCAGAGGGAACTACCGAAGGGCGTGGAACGTCCCTTACGTGCAATGCCTGCGGAGCAAAATACGAGATGGATGAGTACGGTCAGCTCCATTCGCTCACAGGAGGTACGGCATTTTCGCATATACCGGACTGGTATGCATGGGAGCGGCAGTGCGTAAGGAATGATATCTCAAACGGAATATACTGTCTTGATACAGATGTTACGATAGGTGTGATCGTTGACTACAAAGCATTGTACATGGTCGGCCGCGGGCATCTGCATCATGACCGCGAGGGATTTTTGCTTACCGGCTGCGACGGAAAGCTGTCGTATATGCAGGATCCGTGCAGGAGCTACAGCTGTTACAGTGATTACTATTGGTATGAGATCGGTGATATGATATGCATCGGAGATAATGACAGGCTGTACTATTGCTTCCCGGACAAAAAGGATGTGGTGGCCAGGACGAGGATCGCGACCGAGGAGATCTATAAACTGGCAAAAAGTGCGGGTAAGACACAATAAACTCATGAAAAAATGCGTATTTTGTGGTAGGATATCCGTTAGGACACTCCGTGAACGTGAATACGGGTGATGAGGGGATCAAATGAAATCGGGTTTTCGGTGTCAACCGGCAGAACACGCCGCACTCCTCATAGATATAGGCAAGCTCGGTATACCGAGGCATATACGTGAAAAGTGGGGTAAGCTTTCCGCGGAAGAGCTCAAGCTTATGAAGAAGAGTCCCGATATCGCCGATTATATGAACCTAGAGGGTAGCCAGATAGAAGCGCTTGCCCCCAAGTTCGATTATACCGTGGATATCTCACAGGAAGACATCGATTCATTGAACGATACGATCGCATTCCTGTACAAGGTTAAGCAGATCCCCTCGATATTTGACATATCGGATCATATCTGGAAGCAGTGAAAGTCATGAACAGCGAGATAACGATGAGCGTGTCGTCGATGACACGTACCAAAGACAATAAAGCCGTCTACGTCTTGTTCCAGGACGGTAGCAAGAGCGCCGAGATATCTCTTCCGGAATGTAAGATAGTTGATAACAGGGGATTTTCCGAGGAGGAGACGGCTCAGCTTCTTGACTATGTGCAAAATGAGAAGGATGCCATATATGACCTTGCAAAGACGGTCAATCCGATGAAAGCCTTTCTCGGGGACTTGAAGTGACCTCCCCTAATGAGCTAATCATCTATTGTTATGACGTCCTTAAGTATGTAGTGAAATAAAGGATATGATGTATTCTCGTTCTCAGTGTAACCGTTCTTAAGATCTATCGTATCGATTGGATCGTCGGGATCGACTCCGATGTAATCTCCCTTAAATACCTGATCGGTAAATCCTCGCTTAAACTTATCTATCGCAAGATCCATAGCGCGCTCTGTACCGAATGCCGCAACCTGAAGGTTCAGATCGTCCATTGCCACCCAGCCGTTCTCAAAACCGGCGGTCGCGTCCGTACCGTTGATCCTTGCATGTCCTTCAAGAACCGATTCTATATCCTTGTTCATCATGACCGCGTCAACGGCAGCAACGATATAGGGATCCCAGCATATCCTTGAAGTAACGAGTGAGGAGAAGGGTGCGACCTCTGACATGCTCTGGTTATAGCCTACAAAATAAACAGGATGATCCTCTGCGGATTCCTCGCACGAGATAGCGGGACCGATCGTGTCGGTGTGCTGTGAGAGGATAACACAGCCTTCATTTATGAGCTTTTCGGCCGCGCTTTTTTCCTGGACGTAGCTGCTCCATGTATTTGTATAGCACACGTGCATTTTAGCCGTCGGCACAACGGAGCGTACTCCGAGGAGAAAAGCGGTGTAGCCGGATATGACTTCCGATGTAGGGAATGCGGCGACGAATCCGACAAGAGCCTGATCCTTTGTGATCAGACCTTCCGATATCATCTCCTCGATCTTCATACCTGCGGCGATACCGCTGACGTAACGTCCCTGGTACGCTTCGCCCTTAAATGTGTGATAGTTGGCAGGTGTGGTCCTGCCGTACATATCCATGTACGAAGTCTGGCAGAATTGTATGTCGGGATACTCAGGGGCGAGCTTTGCGACCAGTTCGCTGTAACCGTTAAAGAAGATGATATCGCATCCCTTCTCGGCAAGCTCTGCAATAGGTTCGTCAATCTCATCATCATTGGCATTGCTACACGTGAATATATCCACGCGGTCACCGTATTTCTTTTTGACCGCATCCTTGGCGAGAGAGAAGTTGTATGTGTAAGGTGTGCTCTCATCATTGTCGTAAACGAATCCTACGGTCAGATGATCCCTTCCGCCGGACAGATCAAGGAGCCGGAAGATACCGACAAAAGCACCAAGCATCACCAAACATGTAAGTACAGTTATGATATATACCCGTTTCATTCGTCGTCTCCTTTCGCAGCCTCATCTTCCGCAACTGTAGAGCTCTGGTCGTTCTCTTCGCTTTGCATCTGGGCAGCCTGTATCTTCTTATCTTCTTCGACGCGGCGTGCGAGCTCCTTCTGAGCTTCCTCGTCGGCATGTCTGATCTCTTCGTGCTTCTGTGCATAGAGCTTGTCGATATCGATGATACCTTTGTCAACAAGCCGGAAAAATGCATCCAGAACATCCGGGTCAAACTGTGAACCGCGTCCGCGCTTCATCTCATTTATAACGTAATCGGTGTCCATATGATTACGGTACACACGGTTGGAAGTCATAGCATCGAATGCATCGGCCACGCTTATGATACGTCCGATAAGAGGTATCTGATCGCCCTCAAGACCGTCCGGATAACCGCGTCCGTCAAATCGTTCATGGTGATAACGTGTTCCTTCTTCAACATGTTCCACGAGCGTAAAATCTTTGAGGATCTCAGCGCCTCTTGTAACATGAGACTTCATCTGGACGTACTCCTCGTCGGTAAGCCTGCCGACCTTGTTAAGCACGCTGTCCGGAACACCAATCTTTCCGATATCATGAAGCTGTGCCGCTTTTCGAAGGTTTGAAAGAGCTTTGCTCCTTTGCCACCATTTGAAACAGTTCATTTCTTTTGCGATCATCTCAGAATACTCTGCAACACGAAGCGAATGCTGGTGTGTTCTGACGTCCTTCGCATCGACTGCGTTTGCGATAGCCATGACCGTTTCGTTCGCCATGTTCAGCTTGATCTGTTGCTGGTTGAGCTGACGCTGTACAACGAGCCATGTAAACCATATGAGTATGAGAGAGAGCAGCAGCATCACATAAAAGGTGAATATCGGCTGCTCATAGAACTCACCAACCTTGACGAGTTCAAACTTCCTCTCTTCAAGCACGCGCTCACCGGCACTGTCAAAGATCGCCATATGGAATGTGTAATCGCCTGCGGGAAGATTGACGTAGATGATATTGTTCAGACTGTTCTGGGGAACTATGGTCCAACGGTTGTCATAGCCTTCCAGGTAGTAGCCGACATTCGGCTCCTGTATCGTATAGTTTAATATCTCGGGAGCAAGTTCAACACGGCTGACACCCTGACCGACCGATATTTCCGCGCCTCCCCGGATCGGCGGCTGCAGAACACCGTCAAGCCATACGGAGGCGAGCTGCATCCTGTATGACCTTACATCACTGTTGTATTTGTCTACGTCGATGATATATACACCGGTGTCACACGGCAGGAACAGTTCGCCCTTTCCGTTGTACCAGTTCCATGAGTTGGCTGTAAGCGAAGTACCAAGGCCTCGTCTTGCATCCAGAAGCTCCCATGCCATCTCACCGCCCGCAACGAGCTCATCGCGCTCCACAACATATATGCCGGCACTCGACATTACAAAGAGAGTATCGTCGTCCTTTACCCATATGTCATAGTTGTTGAAGTAAGGGAACTTATCGAGTACGCGGATCTTTCCTTCCGTATCAAGATAACAAAGGCTGTTACTCGTAACAATGAACACGCCCTCCGACTTCGGATCTTTAATGGTACGCAGGATAACACCGCTTGAGAGTCCGTCATCACGTGTCAGCATTTTATCGACCTTGCCGTTCTTTAATACAGCTATACCGTCGCCGTCCGTTCCCGCAAGGATTGTACCGTCGCTTCGCTCCGTGACCGTCAGTATCATGGAGTTGATAAGACCGTCTTCGTTACGTATTGTATTCGTGACCTTATGGTCTCGGATATAACTGATCCCGGTGTCGCCGGCCGCGAGTATCGTTCCGTCCGACAGGCCGGTCACGATACGGGCTCTGTTTCCGAAGCTTCCGTTCTCAGCATTGTATGCCCAGGACTCGCCGTCGGGAGCGTATTCCATAAGCCCGTTTCCGTATGTGCACACCCACAGGTGATCCTTTTCATCCACATACATGCAGCGGATACGCTTGCCGTCAAGATCGGCGGTCAGTTCGTTCTCTATCTGTTCATGACATTTGCCGTCCACTACATCGAGGCCCTTATCGGTACCGATGTAATAGCAGTCCTGCCAGTTGACGATCGCGTTAACGACACGGCGTTCCATGCCGATGGCGCCATAGACATCCCTGAACGGTGATTTTGTCATGCGTAGGAGACCGAGCCTTGAAGATGTGAACCAGAGATTTCCCTGATAGTCACAGAGCATATTGTCGATCGAGTTGGAAAAATCATTCGTGTTCACGCGGTGGTAGCCGCTGCCGTCCACATAGGACACACCGCTGTCGGTCGATATGAACAGAGTGCCGTCATTCAGATAGTTGAGATTATTGATGCTGTTCACATCCTCACAGTCGATCACGTCAACCTCTTTAAGGTCGTTTCCCGATATCTTATAGCGGTATATATGGTTGGTCGAAGACCCTGCCATAAGGGTCCCGTCCGGAGCAAAAGCACAGCAGTTGAACACTTCCTGATCGTCGGGAAGCTGTTTTGTCGAAATGACTTTGCCCTTTTCGAGCAGGAACAGTCGTCCGTCCGATGCAACGGTTGCAACATGTCCGTCCTCGTCCGCGGTTATGCTGTCGGCGTAGTTTACTTCATCAAGAGTGTTGACCGCCTTCAGCCCGTTATTCATCATGAGAATCTGCATGCTCGATGTCGTGCCGACATAATAGTAACCGTCGGTTGCGCGGATGATGCATCTGACGGAATTGGAAGGAAGACCGTCAGACTGATCCAGCACGTTTACAACTTCTTCGCGGATCACGATGGACAGTCCGTTATCATTCGTTCCTATCCACAGACGTCCTTCTTCATCAACATACAGACAGTTTACGTTCTTGACTGATTCATAGTCATCGATCCAGCGGAACTCGCGTCCGTTATACCTGTACAGTCCGGCATATGTGCCGATCCACAGTACACCGTCGTTTGTCTGGGCGATGTCGTTTGCTTCGCCACACGGCAGACCGTTGTTACTGCTGTATACTGTCTGGACATAATCGTTGTAATCGGGGGCGTCGGCCGCAGAAGATGTAGCTGCCTGTGTATTGTATGACATAGACAGTCCGAGTCCGATGGACAGGAGAGTAGCCATCACTGCCATCTGCTTTTTGTTCCACCGCCTGAAGCGGATCGCGATATAAACAACAGCTATCGTGAGCACTTTATCGGCGAACTCGATGGCGAGCTGTCCGAGTACGGCGCAGACTATCGGTGACCATTCCCTGCCGAGAAGGTAGTTCACTACAGCATCGCCCCATTTGTTCCCGGTATATCCGCTATTTAAGATGATGTTTACCGGAACTGACACTATGAGCGAGACGAGCATTGCAAGAGATGCAGCCTTCATAAAGCCGTAAAATCGTTCGAACCATTGCTTCTTCGCTGCGAACCCGACGATAATGCCGAGAGCTATACTTGTAATGGAATAAACGGCCGAGAGCTTATTGACCATAAAATATGAAAGGTTCCCGGTAAGACCTACGACAGAGCCGCAGAAGGGACCTAAAACATAGGCGCACAGAACGGTCCCGAGAGAATCAGCCCATAGCGGAAGCTCGAGCCATACAGCCAGAAGCTTTCCTCCTATATTAAGACATACGCACATGGCAATGAACAAAATGACCTTCCATGTTTTAGCGTTCTTCATCCGTTATCATCTCCTCCGGCGGTTAGTTGATCTCCGAGAACTTGGCCTGCATTGTAGGATTGTCTTTGGTAAGTTTTTTGATCGAAACATCCTCCACCTTATTCGTGGCGATGCGAAG
>JAEEGL014052792.1_pt1 | contig 13931 bp, 9 predicted proteins | sample 9134231 | NCBI WGS metagenome assembly JAEEGL01 (sample SAMN16246548, study PRJNA631951) | gut metagenome | biome: gut microbiome; feature: rumen; material: fiber-attached | host: Bos | place: Iran: Karaj | collected 2018-10
ATCTGACACGTGACATGCCTGCAGCAAGCAACATGAACCGTGCAGAAGATAAGCTCAAGTATGTTGGACCATACGCAATCAAGCGTGCATTCAAGATCTTGAACCCAATCAAGAAATAATAAGTTTATTATTCCCCGTTCCGTTTTGGAGCGGGGAATTTTTTGTAAAAAAAGAGCAGTTGTAGTACCATAGAACTAGACTTGATAGGGGGAACATCAAATGGGGGCTATGACACTATTATTATATCCGATTGCATTGGCGATTCTGACTGGCTACGGAGCACGCATCTCCCGTGGCAAGAGTGCCGATGCATTTTTTACGTTAGAACAGACCAAGATGATACAGGGCATTTGTTGCCTGTGCGTCATCCTGCACCATCTAACCCAATATGTTACCAATTACAGCGGGGAAGGCGTTGTCCCGGTGGGCATCTTCAATGACATCGGATTCCTCTTCACCGGGGTATTCTTCTTCATCTCCGGCTATGGCCTGGTGGTAAGCTTAGAGCGCAAGCCGGATTATCTGAAGAACTTTCTTTTGAATCGCCTGTCGGCGGTGCTGATTCCATTTTGGCTCATTAACGCCATCCTTGTCATAGGAAGTATCCTGTTCTTCGGATACCATAAGAGTGCCCAGACCATCGCGGCAGAAGTGTTGGGATTACAACTGATTAACAGCAACGGCTGGTTTATTATCGAAATAGTTCTGTTCTATGTGATGTTCTTCCTGCTTAGTACCTGTTGTAAAAAAAGAGAGCTGGCTCTTAGCATCTTAAGCATCTTCGTGTTGATCGTGATGCGCTATAGCTTCTATGCGGGACATGACGTTTCCGGGAATCAGTCCCATTACTTCCGGGGCGAGTGGTGGTATAACTCCACCTTCCTCTTTATCTTGGGCCTCTGGTACGGAAGATTCTATTCCTACGTCAATCGATTCCTGGAAAAAACATACCGCATCCTGCTTTCAATCTGTTTCGTGCTAGCCTTCGCAGGTATGCATGTATCCGCTTTTGCGGTGCGCAGATTCGGCTATTACAACGAGCACATGGCCTTCGGTTATCGGGATGCGTTCATTACTCTGGTGATTCAGACCGTCTCCGGTGTTGTATTTACCACACTTATCGTTCTATTGAACATGCGCCTTACCATTGGAAATCGGGCATTACGACATATTGGAAAAATATCCCTGCCCCTGTTCCTCTGTCACGGGTGCTTTGTGCGCCAGGTCTTCGAAGGCGTATCAATGCCACCCACCATTCGATATGGAGTGGTGCTTATAGTCAGTATCCTATGTGCATCCATCCTGGAACCGGCATGTAGATTCTTGGTTCAACAAGCAAAAACCCTCGGAAATATCCGCAGACCGGATGGAAATACTTTAGAGGGAAAAAAGTGGCAGGAACACCGGGATAAGCTCAAAAAGTATCACAAGATTGAGGCCGGAATCCTTATTGCAGTGATTCTGATAGCCGTTGGTTATACAACAATCATAAAGCCAATGCAGTTAAAATACGAATATCACCGGGAGCTGGAAGTTCTGCAGCAGGCAAGTGAGGGAGATACCGTTTTCTTCGGCCGCTACAACACCAGCAATCGTCGGCCGGGGAAGGAACGACTAGAATGGATTGTCATGCATGTAGAGGACAATCAGGTCTGCCTCCTATCCAAGCAGGGGATTGCCGGAAGCGAATATCATAAACATCATAAACCTACGACCTGGGCCAGCAGTAGCCTGCGGGAACGATTGAATTCCGCAGAGTTTACATCCATCTTCAGTACGGATGAGAAGGATCGAATGGTAACACGGGATGGGGATTTGATTACGCTTTTAACTCCAAGTGAAGCAAGCGTTGTATTTGCAACGAATAAACAGAGGGAACTGGATATTACCGATGCAGCCAAGGATGCAGGCACGAATGTCAATGAGATGAGTAAGGCAAACGACTGGGATATGAAGGGGTATCGTACTTCCTGGTGGTGGCTAAGGGGGGAGAACACCGTGCCGGATATCTATGGCCCGCTGGTCACCATGGACGGCGAGATTGAGACCGACACCAAGGTGGTCAACAAGCCAAGCGGCGCCATACGTCCGGTGATCTGGGTAGAAGTGGAACCGAAATAATCCGATTCCTTTGGAAGTCAAAATTTCATAAGAGGAAGTCAAATCCCTTTATGTAGCAATGTTTTTTGCAATTCTATACTTTTCTTAAAAAAGAAAGGTGCAAAAACAATGAACATAAAGGGATTTATTTTTGATTTGGATGGTGTGCTTGTCTTTACCGACAAGTATCACTATCAGGCATGGAAGGAGATGGCGGACGAGTTGGGGGTGTATTTTGATGAAGAAATCAACAATCGCCTCCGGGGAGTCAGCCGTATGGATAGCTTAGAAATCATCCTGGAGAATTATCATGGTAGACCTCTGTCTGCCGAGGAAAAGGTTGTATTGGCAACCAAGAAAAACGACACCTACCGCAAGCTCTTATCTACTATGACCAGAGCTGATGTCACCACAGAGGTGCGCCAGACACTGCGTAAGCTTCATGACAAGGGCTATAAGATTGCACTTGGATCCTCCAGTAAAAATGCCAAGTATATCCTAGAGAAGGTAGAGCTCTTAGACGCCTTTGATGCCATCAGCGACGGCACCAACATCACCTATTCCAAGCCCAATCCGGAAGTCTTTTTAAAGGCGGCGGAGTACATTGATTTGGATCCGCGGGATTGCGCTGTGGTAGAAGATGCTACCTCCGGAATTGATGCGGCTAAGGCCGGTAGCATGGTGGCAGTGGCCATAGGAGATGCAACCGGATATGACAAAGCGGATTATCGCATCGAGCGTTTTGATGAGTTATTGGAATTATGCTAGGAGGCTCTATGGAACAGCAGTTGCAGGAAATATGGATTGATAACGGTACGTTACGGTTTTCTGTTCTTCCGGAGCGGGGAATGGATATCGGAGAAATCTATTTGAACGGGACTAAGATGTCCTGGCAGCGGGATCCGTCATACAAGCTACATCCGGATGCGGTGGATTTGCGCCGGGATGGCTGGGAAAAAGGTTTTTTTGCAGCGGTAGCCACCCTTGGACCGGAGGTCTTCGGAACGCCGGACGAGAGCAATACGGATCACGGAACCGGGGCCTATTCCATGGCAGATCCTTCTACCATCCGTGTGGAGAAAACCACAGAATATCAAGAAATTCGAGGCACCGTAAACATTCGTGGATACGAACTAAAACAAAGATACCAAAAAGAAATAATGATACGGACTTGGCCCAATTCCAACTATATAATGAGAATAGAAGTAACTAAGAATCTGACGGGAGAACGTATGCCCATCGATGATGGCTATCATATCCAGTTTTGCGGAGATTTTCTGGAATATGGCGGGGAATACGTACTTCCGGTGCCAACCTACCGTATGCAGCTAAGGGATAGCGCACCGACGGAAGATCATCCGAAGGAAATCTACCCATTGGCAGAACCTTTTATCCCGATCCGCTGTTACCAGTACATTCCGGAGCGGGTATATGGATTGGAGCAACTGGTGTCGCCTGGCGTAAGAAGCGCCCTTCAGGAAAGCGGCAGTTACCAAACTGCAGAAATGATTGCAAGCGCAGCAGGGGATTATGGCGCTGTGGTGATACGTCCCTTGTCGGACTTCCCCCGAACCCTACTTGCTAAGCGAAACGACGGCTGCGCCATGTATGCCATGGAAGCATGTAAGAGCAGGCCAAACAGCTTGCGCCAGAAGGCCATCGACGGGGAATTGCAGTACTTAGAACCTCATGGAACGGCCACAAGTCGTATCGCCTTTGGATTCTTCGATGATGAAGCGTCCGTTACGGAATACAAGAAACGAATAGAAAGTGCAGCACTGTATGAAAAGAAAATGGAGCAGGAAGGCTGTTGGCTCTAGCAAATTATATGTACGTATCATGGTGGCCCTATTGATAGCCTTTACCATCTATGGAACAGTGGTTACTACCGTGGTGTACCGCAATGTCCTAGCGGAGAATTACAGCAATATTGAAGGTATCTTGGATTCCGGAGCGGAAAATATAGAGCGAACCTTCGAGATGATGAATGGAGCTATGATTGCTCTCTCCGGCAGTGATTCTATGGCTCGTTGGAGAAACAACAATAACTATTTTTCCACCAAGGACAAGAACAGTTCCCTGCATAAGGAGAGCCTCAACAAGGAGATGCAGCGAAGTCTGGTGTACAACAACGTCTGGAACTTCGATCTCTTTGACTATCTGACGGTATATGAGAACGAGAATCTGCTGGCATACACCTATACCAAATCTTACAGCACCCAGCAGGTCAAGGATCGTACGAAGCGTCTCTATGACAAAGTGAAGGACCATACCGCCTATAACATCATGATTCCACCAACGGTGGAGGACCCCACCATCTATACGGTGCTGAAAATACAGTCGGATTTTACCACGGACCAGGCCATTTATCTGATTGGCGGAACTTCGGTAGAGGGCATGAATGAGAAGCTTGCCACCATGACCACCTTCGAAGGGGCGAAGGTCTATCTGGTACGAAGCGATGGACGCATCTTCGCCAGCAACGATGCAACCACCTTAGGAAGCACTTTGCATGGGGATATTCGCAGTGCCACCGGCCCAAGAGCGCGGGTGAAAATCAACGGGAACCGCTACGAACTTCTTCGCAAGAACGTCAACAACGATTATCAAATCCTCTACATGTTCCCCAAGCAGGCCATCATGCGACAGACCTTGCTCGGTATGGAATCCTTAATTATTCTTTCGGTGTTGATTGCAATTTTGATGGTGGTCATTCTTACCTTTGTGGAGAGTAGTTATGAGAGTCGCCTGTTAAAAGACGAAGCGGAAATCAAGTTCCTGCAGCAGCAGATGAATCCTCATTTTCTCTTCAATATCCTCTTAACCATCCAGATTAAGGCTAAGATGTCCGGAGATGAGACGGTTTACAACATGATTGCATCCCTATCCAGCCTGCTTCGGGCCGGTATCTATGGGGACAAGCGTGGAACCGTCACGGTGGAAGAGGAACTGAAATATGTGGAGTATTATCTTTCGTTGCAAAAACAACGGTATGAGGAAAAGCTAAACTATCGCATCACAGTGGAAGAGGAAGCCCTAAAGCATTGCGAGGTCCCAAGATTATCCATCGAACCATTGGTGGAAAATGCAGTGGTGCATGGGGTGGAGACCTTAGAGAGACCGGCGTTGGTCCAGGTAACCGTTGCCTCCGAAGGAGATGACTTAATCGTTCATGTGATGGATAACGGTGTTGGATTTGATGTGGAATCTCTACACTTAGAAGACGAAGGGGATATTCGGGAAGACCACGCTAGAGAGAAGGTGGGCCTTCGCAATACCATGAAGCGAATCCGCATGATGTATGGAAAGCCTTATGGTATCGATGTGGTAAGCTATCCCAACATTGGAAGTGACATTACGGTCCGTATTCCAAGGCAGGAGTGGAAGTAACAATGAAGCAAGTGTTGATTGTAGATGATGAACGAAATATTCGGGATGGCATCCGGGCACTGATTGATTGGCAGGCGCTAGGCTGTCAGGTGACAGGGGAGTGTGCCAACGGCAATCAGGCCCTTTTATATCTATCGAAGAATCCGGTGGATCTGGTGGTAACCGATATCAAGATGCCTGTGATGGACGGCTTGCAACTAAGCCGCCATATTCGTGAGGAATATCCCTATGTGAAGGTGATTATTCTAACCGCCTATTCGGAGTTTGAAATGGCAAGGGTTGCACTGAAAAATAATGTCTTTGATTTTATTATCAAAAACGAATTCATGGAGGAGCTGCCCGGGGCGGTCAGCAGATGTGTGGAAGCGATGGATTCTGAGGCTGCCAAAAGGGATACAGCTCCTATGAATATGGACCAAGGGGAAGCTTTTTTCCATATTCTAAAAGGCCTCTTGGTATCCAATACCATCTCTGACAGTGATATTGAAAAATACGGTTTGAACAAGTACAACTACTGCTTGTGCGCCTGTCATGTAAAAAGCTATGAGAACAGCTCCGAACAGCGGGACGTGGTGGGATTGCTAAATAACATCCTTAAGATTTCCATGGGAGAGTGCCGGTATTCCGTGATGGAGATGTCCGAGAATCTCTATACCATCGGTGTCTGTTATGGGAAGGACAGCGGTATCGGAATCAATCAGGTGGTGAACTACTTCAGTAACATACTCATTATGATTGAGGAGTTCATGCGGATGGAAGTCATGCTTGGCATCAGCACGGAGATTCGAGATGTGAACGATTTGAAACAGGGCTATGCCAACGCCAGAGAGGCCCTGTCCAAGCTGACCGGAAGTGGTTGCAAGCTGAAGGTCTATGACGGGGATGTGGTATCCCGGGCAGGGGAGACCATTGATGTGAATTGGTATTCCAGACGAATTACCGAGGCTTGCTTCGACGAGCATAAGGATGAAGGTGCAGAAGTCCTTGCGGATTTTACGGAGAAGCTTCTAGCCTCTCGATGTGACTTCGAACAATGCAAGCTCTATGTGCTGGTGATCTTCAGCTCCTTGATTCACAAGGCAGTGCGCTACCAAGTGAATACGGATACGGACTTCTATGATTACGAGAAGGAGGTCTACCGTCGGGTGCGGGGCGCCGGAACCATCGAAGAGTTTAACCGCATCGGCGGGGATGTGATTGCGGATCTTCGTCGCATCTGCATCGGCAAGAAAAATACCAAGAACGAATTGGTGAGCAAGGTGGATGACTGTATCAAGCAGCATTATCGGGAAGAACTGACGTTACAATACATCAGCAACACGCTGTTTATGAACAACAGCTACATCAGTCGTGCCTATAAGAAAATGACCGGTATGACCGTAACGGAAGCCATTGCACTGTATCGTGTGAATAAGGCTAAGGAACTCTTGGCCAACACCCATATGAAGATTTATGAAGTAGCCATGGAAGTGGGATTCCACGATGCGGCCTATTTTACCAATGTATTCTTCAAGTACACCGGAAGCAGTCCCAGTGACTACCGGGGGCACTAGAGCAAATATTTACAAGAAAAGTCAAAATCTTCCCGGTACAAAGGGACAGGGAACAATCAGGGTAAAAATATTCAAAGAACAGGGAAACTCCCTCCATTCATGGAGCCGATGGTTTGTTTTAGAGTAAGAGTATCAAAACAAACCACATTAGGAGGGTATGAGATGAAAAAGAGATTAGCAAAAGTTCTTGCAATGGGTCTCGTTGCAACCAGCGCATTTTCACTGGTTGGTTGTGGCGGCGAAGCTGCACAGACAACGGATGGAGCCGTAGAGGGGGCTGTGGTATCCGGAGAAGGAGATGAAATTGAAATCTCCTATGCAACCTTCATGGTAGGAAGCCATGCATCTGCCAGAGCAGAGATGGAAGTCATCGATGCATTCAACAAGGAATATGCAGGCAAAATCAAGGTTGTCGTTGAGGAACTGCCAAGTGACGACGCATTCGTAGACAAGATGAAAACCTTGGCTTCTTCCAAGTCTTTGCCGGACGTTGTAATCGGTAAGAACGGAATCCGCGAGCTGGCAATTGAGAACGGCCAGGCAGTGGATTTGAAGCCATACTTAGAGGCGGATTCCGAGTGGATGAAGTACGTTGGCGAAGATGCCATGAACTACAACATGGAAGAGGACGGTTCCGTATATTCCATTTCCAACCAGAGACAGGTAGTCGGATACTTCTACAATAAGGATATGTTCGCAGATGCAGGCATTACTCCGGCTAAGACCTGGGATGAGTGGATGGATAACAACGAGAAGCTCCTTGCGAAGGGTTACACCCCACTGGCATTGATGACCGGTGAGAATGCATGGACTACCAACCTGTGGCTGGCAGCTTACATCGGAAGCCAGGGCGAGGAAGGTAACAAGTTCATGAACACCTGTTATCCGGAGACCTACAACACCGATGCGGTAGTAGAAGGTTTGGATATGATGAAGACCTGTCTGCAGAAGTACACCACACCGGATGCCATCGGTGCTATCTATGCCAATGCGGCAAATAACTTCGAGCAGGGCAATGTGGCAATGATTGCAAACGGTCCTTGGATGTGCCCGGATTTTGCAGATCCAACCAAGTCTGCAGAAGGCTTCCAGGATAAGGTTGGTGTGGCATTGTATCCGGAAGACGGCTTGATTGCACAGTATGAGGTTGGTTACATCCTCTGCACCAACGGCAAGTCTGAGGCAGAGCAGCAGGCAGCATTGGAGTTCTTGAAATTCAAGACCGGTAAGTACGCACAGAGCGTATTCCTTGAGAAGGGCGGCGTATTGCCTCTGACCGACAACGTTGAGATCTCTGATGCATACAAGGCAGAGAACCCAATCCTTGCAGAGCTTTTGGAGATTTCCGCCAATGCCAAGTACACCTTCGGTAACCTGGATAACAACGCCCATGAGAGTGTAATCGATGAATTCGCCGTACGTTATCCGGAGTTGGCTTACGATGAAATCTCAGCAGAAGACTTTGCAACCTACTTAACGGAAGCGTCCAACGCTAGTAAATAAAATCAGAGGTAAGGAACAGTTCTGATTTTCATATAGCACAAGCAAGATATCAAAGGAATACTTCCCTGTCATTGCTTGTGCTATTTTTTTGCAAATTTTGTTCCTAAAAAGGAGAAAAATCATGACAAACAACAAGAAATGGATCGTTCTCTTTCTGGCCCCGGGAATCCTGGTATTTACCTATATCTTCTTAACTTCCCTGGTGGTGCTGTTTGGAACATCATTTACAGACTGGGCCATTGGCAGGGACATCTCCTTCGCAGGATTTAAAAACTATGTGGACCTGTTAACCGGCGATAAGACCTATTTGGAAAGTATCAAAAACACCCTAATCTGGATTGCATTGCAGTCCACCATTCATGTCACCATCGGTGTTGTGGTGGCACTGATTCTCTCGAAGAAAAAATGGTATTCCAGTCCCATTCGCACCATTTTCTTCATTCCGAACATCATCTCCAGCGCAGCGCTTGGTATGTTGTTCTTATGTATTATGAATCCTCAGTTCGGCTTGGTGAACAGCCTGATCTCCCGCATCAAGGGACAGATGTATGCCCAGAACTGGTTCATGGATCCTCGCACGGCATTCTTATCCGTGACTTTAACCTGGCTACCCTATGCAGGCCTTGTCACCATTCTAGTAATGGCAGAGATGTCCTCCATCCCGGAAGATATCTATGAGGCTGCCCGCATTGACGGAGCCACACCGTTCCAGATCGATTTGCATATCGTTCTACCGCTTATGAGAAATATCATTGGTACCTCTACGGTATTGGCTGCAACCTCCATGCTCCAGAAGCTGGACATCATTATGATGACCACCAGCGGCGGCCCGGGCAGCAAGACCATGAACATGCCAATGTATCTATACAAAACAGTCTTCACCAATAACAATTACGGTTTGGCCAATGCACAGGGTGTGTTGTTAATTCTCCTTGGAGTGGTTATCCTGCGTGTCATTCGCCGGGCATTCAAGATGGATGCGGAAGACTAGAAAGGGGCACAAAATGAAAGCATTACAGAAAATCGCAATCGGTATTTTTCTTGCCTTTATCGTAGTTATCTCGGTAGTTCCGTTTCTGTGGGTATTGGTATCTTCTTTTAAAACCAACAGTGAGATTCTTTCTGCCGGTGTTGGATTTCCAACAGGACTACATATTTCCAACTATGTGACGGCATTCCACTTGGCGCCGATTTTAACCTTCTATAGAAACAGTATCTTAGTGGCAGTGGTAGCAACCATCATCAACCTCTTTATCTGCTCCATGGCAGCTTATGTGGTGGTTCGTTGCACCTTCAAGGCCAAGGGACTGATTACCTTAATCTTCTCCTTAGGTCTTATTATTCCGGGAGCAGCCTTGATTCAGCCGTTGTATACCATATTAAACGCATCCCATCTGTATAACTCCTTATCGGGTCTGGTGTTGGTGTATACCGCCCTTGGTATGCCGACCACCTTCTATATTATGGTGAGCTACATTAAGACCATTCCTTATACCTTAGAGGAAGCAGCCTATATCGATGGAAGCGGATTCTTCCGTACCTTTATGCAGATTGTACTGCCAATTACAAGGCCGGCCTTCGCAACTGCAGGTGTGATTCAGTTCCTGCTGGCCTGGAATGAGTTCCAGTTCGCATTGACCCTGACCGGCAGTACGGAGAAGCGTACCCTTCCGATCGCTTTGTACTACTTCAAGAGTGCATTCGCCAGTGATTATGGTGCTATGTTTGCTGCAACGGTGGTAGTAGCAATCCCAAGTATTATTGCGTTTATTCTCTTACAGAAGCAGGTCATTGCCGGATTGGCAGCAGGCTCTGTAAAAGGATAGAAGGAGGCAACATGTTGGAAATCAAACCAAAAGCATATGACGCGGCCTGGTGCCTTACAGAGGAGGGCAGAGATCCGAAGTTATCCAAATACTACGAGGGACTCTTTACCCAGGGTAACGGCTATATGGATGTACGAGCCAGCTTCGAAGAGGGCTTGGCATCGGTGCAGCAAGACCGGGAGTATGAGCGAAAGCCTGCCAATGTAACCTTGGAGGCTCATGTAGAGGAAGAGAGCAACTGGGGCACCTATATCCCCGGGGTGGTTGGAGGCCATCCCTATCTTATGACAGAGATTATCAATCTCCCCTATTTTTTCGATTTGCAGTTGGAATGGGAAGGGGAACGGCTGGATATGAACGATGCATGTATCCGGAACTATCGACGCTATTTGGATCTTAGAGATGGTACCCTGCATCGGGAATTTGTCTGGGAGACGGCAGCAGGTGCGCGGTTGCAGTTATCCTATCTTCGATTCTTATCCATGGATGCGAAGCACCTGGCAGTGGATCAGGTGAAGATTCGGATGGTAGAGGGGCAAGGAAGTCTTACGATATCCGGCGGTATTCATGCCGGTGTTCGAACCAATGGATTCAACCATCTGACAGAGGTAGACTTTGCTGCAGTGGATGAGCGCACCTGCCAGGTGGCAGTTACAACCAATGGCAACAACAGAGTGGTGATGCAATCCCGCCTGTTTTGCAATAGAAATCTTCCGATGGAGAATAACCATGACGAGAGTCGTGGTTCGCTCACCGGAAGCCTCACCTTATGCGCAGGAGAGGAGATTCTCCTGCAAAAACAAGCGGCAGTGGCAACGGATCGTGACCTGGAAATCCAGGATCCGGATGTGATCTGCCTACAAACCCTTACCTTGGCCGAGGAATGTGGCGCCATGGAACTCTATGAGCGCCATTGTACTCGGTGGCAAGCCAAGTGGGATCAATCCGATATACGAATCACCGGAGATGATCGCACCCAGAAGGCCCTGCGCATGTCCCTATATCATCTGATTCGTTCCAACAACGAAGAAGATGCGCGAGTGGCCATCTGTGCCAAAGGCTATGCCGGAGCAGCATATTTTGGTCGCTATTTTTGGGATACCGAAATCAGTTTACTCCCCTATTTTATCTATTCCAACCCGAAGGCGGCCAAGAATTTGCTTCTCTTTCGGTATCACACCTTAGAAGGTGCCAAGCGCAATGCCAAGGCCTACGGTTATGAGGGAGCACGTTACCCCTGGGAATCCTCCGTTACGGGAGATGAGGAATGTGCTAATTGGCAGTATGCAGATCATGAGATTCATGTTACCGCGGATATTGTTTATGCCATGATGCATTATGTAAAAGCAACCGGGGATACGGATTTTATCCGGGATTATGGCATTGATATCCTAGTGGAGACGGCCCGGTACTGGTGTACCAGAGTGGACCGATTCCCGGATGGAAGTTATCAACTTTTAGGAGTTATGGGACCGGATGAGTACCTGCCAATCACCTCCAATAATCGCTATACCAACTATATGGTGCGCTATGCATTGCAGCAGACCTTATACTGGCTGCAGCGCTATCGGCCGAAGCATCTTGAGGTAACGGAGGAGGAGATAGTACGCTTTACCGATGTGGCAGAACATCTTCGGGTAGAACTGGGAGATGGCATTATCTGGCAGTGCGACGAGTTTCCACATTATGCGGATATTGATTTCGATACAGTGTGGAAGGATCGCAACAAGTGCTTCGGTACGTTCATTTCGCAGGAACGCAATTATCGTTCCAAAGCATTGAAGCAAGCGGATTTATTAGAGTTGATGATGCTGTTTCCTCAGGAATTTACCATGGAGCAGTTACAGACGAATTACGACTATTATGAACCAATTACGACCCATGATTCCTCCTTGTCTGCGGCAGTACACGGAATCTTAGCGGCCCGTATGAATCGGATGAAGGAAGCTTGTGACTTCTTGAGTCGGGTGATTGGAATCGATATGGATCCTACCAAGCGTGGGGCCGAAGAGGGTATTCATATTGCCAACTGCGGTGGCTTGTGGCAGTTGGTGGCCTTAGGATTTGCCGGCATGAAGAGTGCTATGGAATCGGATGATGTCATCTTCGAACCACACCTTCCAAGCGGGTGGGAGCGCATCGAACTGCCTGTGATGCGCCATGGCCTTCGGGAACGATACGAGATTCTCGCCTCCGAGGATGGACCAATCATAAAGAAACTCTCCTAGCAAAAACGACAGCGGTATTCGCCGCTGTCGTTTTCTTTTATTCTTCATTTTCTGTTTCGTGGAAATGCTCCGGAAGTTTGATGCGAATCTTCTCAATACGCTTCTTACGTACGCTTGTGACACGAAGCATAACCCCTTCCTCAGTGAAGTAGGTCTCGCCCAGCATTGGGAAGTGGTCAAACAGACCAATCAGATAACCGCCGATGGTATCATAATCCTCGGAAGAGAATCCAAGATCCAATTCTTCACTTAGATCGTCTAGGTTGGCAGAACCAAGGACATCGAACTCCCGCTCACTGATGCGAACGATATCGTCCTCTTCATTGTCGTCGTACTCGTCACGAATCTCGCCCACCAATTCCTCCAGCAAGTCCTCTAAGGTAACTAAGCCGGCTACGGCGGAGTACTCATCCAAGACAATCGCCAGACTGATGGAACCCTGCCGCATTTCGTCGAAGAGCTCGGCGGTGTTTTTCTGCTCGTAGGTAAAATAGACCTCACGCAAATGATCCTTAATGGAGAAGTGTTCTTCTTCCTTGGCAAGGAGCAGATCCTTCATATTTACAATACCGATGATGTTGTCGGTATCATTTTCGTATACCGGAAGACGGGTGTACATGTTCTCCTGGAAAATCTCAATGAGCTTGTCATAGGACCAGTTCACATTCACCATGGCCATGTCGATGCGTGGAATCATCACTTCCTTCACCGCGGAATCGGAAAAGTCGAAGACGTTGTGAATGTAGTCTTTTTCATCCGTCTCAATGGTACCGGATTCGTGGGACACATCTACGATGGTGCGAAGCTCATCGGAAGTCATACCAATTCGCGGCGCTTCCTTCACGCCGAAGAGTCGCAGAATCACATGGGAAATGGCATTGACAATCACAATCAATGGGGTCAGTACCCACATCAGCTTCTCAATAATCGGTGCATCGATTAAGGACATCTTGAGCGCTTCCACTGTTGCCATGCTCTTTGGCGTAATTTCACCGAAGATTAAGACCAGAAAGGTTAAGATACCGGTAGCAATGCCGGCACCGTAGCTTCCGAAGAACCGCATGGATATGGTAGTTGCCAGAGAGGATGCAGATAAGTTCACGATGTTATTACCGATTAAGATGGCAGAGAGCATCTTGTGGGAATCTGCAGTTACTTTTAACACCCGAGCAGCCCGTTTGTCGCCGTCGTCCGCCATGGTCTTCAGTCGAATCTTACTAACGGTGGTAAGAGCCGTTTCAGCCGAAGAGAAGAAGGCGGATAATAATAATAGGAACACCAAAATAATCAATTGAATGATAGTGGATTGGTCCAAATTGTATCTCCTTTTG
>JAEEGL016239512.1_pt1 | contig 13931 bp, 14 predicted proteins | sample 9134231 | NCBI WGS metagenome assembly JAEEGL01 (sample SAMN16246548, study PRJNA631951) | gut metagenome | biome: gut microbiome; feature: rumen; material: fiber-attached | host: Bos | place: Iran: Karaj | collected 2018-10
AGGTAATTTAGCATCTTGAAATTTCTTCTTAATGTTTTCTTTTACAACTTCTCTATTTTCTCTTATTAAATTAATGTCTATCATAATAACACCTCATATAAAAAATAATATCACTATTTTATCAAAATAAAAAGCATTTTTTTAATAAAATGCTAATCTATTCTATCAAAAGTAATACCTTTTATTTTTTCTTGTTTAATTGAATTTAATATTAATAAAGAAACTCTTTCATAATCAACTTCTCCATTAACAGGAATATTTCTATATTTTGAAATACGCTCAAAATATTCTTCGACTTCATCATCATTATAATCATCAATTCCAAATTCTTTTTTCAATATAGAATTATAATATTTATTAAGTTTCTTTATAATATGAACTGCTACTTCTTCTACTGTAAGAATTTCTTCTTTAATAATAGTCATACTTGCTAAATTATATGCAACTTCATTATTTTCAAACTTTGGCCATAAGATTCCAGGAGTGTCTAATAAATCCATGAACTCATTAACTCTAATAGTACTCATATTTTTGGTAACACCTGGTTTATTACCAATACCTGCGATATTCTTACCAACAAGTTTATTAATTAAAGTACTCTTTCCAACATTTGGAACTCCTACTACTAAACATTTAGCTTTCTTAGGAAGAAGCCCTTTATTTTTTCTCTTTTCATTAACACTCTTCATTATATTATTAACTTCATTAATAATCTTTTTATAATCATTAGAATTCTTAGAATCACATGTTATAACAATAGAGCCTTCTTCTTTATATTTATCTATCCATTTTTGAGTTTCATCCCTATCACATAAATCATATTTATTAAATACAACAATATTTATTTTATCTCTAATTAATCTATGTAAATCAGGTATTCTAGAAGAATAAGGTATTCTAGCATCAATTACTTCAATAACAATATCAACAGTACTTATAATGCCACCTATCTCCTTCTTAGTCTTAGCCATATGACCAGGATACCAGTTAATATTAGTTCTATTTTCATTCATGAGAATCATCTCCTTTTTTTAATACTAGTTTTTTATTCATTTCATCAATATATTTTTTTCTCTTTTCTAACTTATCTGGATGATGTGCTAATGCATCGCACTTTTGTATTTTTAATAACTTTAAACACAAATCATAGTTATTTACAATTTGTTCATTACTAATTGGAGTATCATGGTGTTCAATTAGATAACATACATATTTTATATAGCCATCATCAAATCCTAACCTTTTTAATATTATCTTTGACATATTAGCTGATACTGTCGCATGATTTCTAAAATGTCTTACTTCTTCATCTTGATAAGAAAATGGTTTACCAATATCATGAAGTAATAAACATAATCTTATATCAAAATCATTTTCAGATAAGCTTAATGCTAATAGAGTATGATTCCATACATCTAAATGATGATGAGGATGATTATGCTCAAAGCCAATCATATTTTTAAATTCTGTAATAATTAATAATAAATCATCCATATTATCATTTATAGATTTAACTATATCATCTGTTAATAGTATTTCTTGCAAAGACATATATTCATCACCTCATTTTTATAAATACTCTTATCCTTTATATCTGAATAAGTATGATGGTCTATGTCCTTCTCCTGTTTTTAGTTTTTCTGTTTTAACTACTTTATTTGCTATTATCCTTCTAAAAGCAGGATCTAATAATTTCTTATTTAATATAACTTCATATACTTGTTGAAGTTCTCCTAAAGTAAATAACTCTGGCATCATATGAAATACTATATCAGTATATTCTATTTTGTTTTTAAGTCTTTCAAGACCAGTTACTATTACGCTTGTATGATCAAACGCTATTTTATCATTTTGTATTTCAATATATTTATAATTTTTAGATGTTTTTTCTTTTAATTCTTTTTTTAGACTAAATGTTATACTTTCACTACCATTATTTAATATAACATTTATAATATTTTCTTTTTCATCAATACTAACTACATCAAACCAACTAGCATTTTTATTTAATTTATTTTCTAACTTATTTTTGTCTATTAATGCCATATAAGATGTAGAAATAATTCTCATTCTAGGATCTCTTTTAACACTTCCAAAAGTATATAATTGTTCTAAATAAATATTATCTACATTTGTTTCACTTTTTAATATTCTAACAGGAGCATCATCTAATTCTTCATCTATTCCTACAAAGCCTCCTGGTAAACACCATTTATCTTTAAATGGATAATCTTCTCTTTTAACAAGTAATATACTCATTTTCTTTTTATCAGTTTTTCTATAATTTGATACATCTTCACTAGATACACTAAGTACTAATATATCTACAGTAACGGATAATTTTTCAAATATAGATGAATCATAGTCTTTTAAAAACTCTTCTTCTGAATTATATACTTTTTCCATAAATCCTCCTTAATTATATTTTATCATGTATTTACTATTTAATATAGTTTTTAATTCTGCATAAAGCTAATTTTGAATTACCACCACATATATATCCCATTTTCTCAAGCTCTAATAGTTCTTCATAGGTAAATGACATATAGTTTATTATTTCATCTGAATCTAAATCTTGATCATATTTCTTTTCACAATCAAATGCTAAATATAAGTGATTATAAGCAGAACTCATTCCCTCATCTTGATAATATGAATCTAAGTGTTTTATTTCTGATGGTACATATCCTGTTTCTTCTCTTAATTCTCTAAGAGCAGCTTCTTTAGGAAGTTCTCCTTCTTCAATATATCCTGCTGGAAAACTCACAGCAACTTTATTTGATGTAAATACTCTTGGTTCAATAGACATAACAAATTCATGAGTATCTTTTTCCATTGGAACAACTATTACCGCAGAACCATCTTTACCATTTTTATATATTTTTTCTCTTTCTATAAATTTATTTCCAATTAAGAATTGATGTGGTTCAACTGTAACAAAATAATTTTTAGTATTTAATATTTTATCTCTAGTCCATTTAAGTTCATTAATATATTTTTGTAATAAATCAAATTTTGCTTTTTGCATTATTATCCTCCATAAGTGTGACTTTTAATCATACTTCTTTTAAGTTCAGCATATTCTTCTGTTCCATCTACATAATAATTATGTGGGTTTAATGTTCTTTTAACTTCTGGATATAGTTTTGCCATTTGTTCTTCACAATATTTTTGCTTTTCAAAGATATTTGGATCTTTATATACAAGGCGTCCATCTTTGAAAATAGTCTTTTGTAATTTTTCTAATCTATAGTTTTCTATACTAGTAGTTTTAATTAAATCACTAATACTAACTATTTGCATTTTGTTTTCGTTAATAGTTTTATCTTTACTACACATTATATCTGCTATAGCAAAACCTGTATCTTTATCATATGCTCTATATAAATCCTTAAAATCTGGATTTACTATTTTTATTATATCATTACTTAATTTAATTTTTGGAGTTTTTTTACCATTTTCTATTAATGCTACTTCTTTGTATACTGCTCCCATTCTTCCAGCTGGTTTTGAAATATTATCTCCTACCCCAAGAGAATCAAAGTAAGCACCTTGATTAACTAATGCTTCGATTGTTTCAGCTGTAAGTCCATTACTTAAACATATTTTAGCGTTAGTATATCCCGCTTCATCTAACATTTTTCTTGCTTGTTTAGAAAGATATGCAAGGTCTCCTGAATCAATGCGAATACCAATATGATCTAAACTATAACCATTTGCTTTCATCCAATCAAATGTCTTAATAGCATTTGGTACTCCACTTCTTAAAGTATCATATGTATCTACTAATAAAGTTGCATTATTTGGATGTGTTTTAGCAAAAGCAACAAATGCATCATATTCATTATCAAATGATTCAATAAAACTATGTGCCATAGTGCCAAGTGCTTTTATTCCGAGCATTTGTGCAGCTTGTACATTACTTGTACCCGCACATCCAGCCATTATTCCATAAATAGATGAATCAATCGCAGCTTCAAGTCCATCAGCTCTACGAGCTCCAAATTCCATTATTTTTACATTTTTAGGAGTTGACTCTATTAATCTTCTAGCACCAGTTGCATGTTCACTAGCGCCATTAATTATTGAAAGAAGTGCTGTTTCAACTATTTGTGCTTCAATCAATGGTGCTTTAACAGTTAATAATGGTTCATTTGGAAACACTGGTGTTCCATCAGGAATAGCATAAATATCACCAGTAAATTTAAAGTTTCTTAGGTATTCTATAAATTCATCACTAAAGTTGTAACCACTATTTTTAAAATATTCTATATCTTCATCGGTGAATTTTAAGTTTTCAATATAAGGAATTACTTTATCAAGTCCGGCCATAACTGTATATCCACCACCATTAGGTACAACTCTATAAAATAAATCAAATACACCTTCAGTTCCTTCTTTTGTTTTAGTATATGAATCAGACATAAATAATTCATATGCATCAGTTAACATACTATAATTTCTAGGTAATCTTTCCATATTAATTTCCTCCTTTACTATTTTTTAGTTTTCTTTGAATAACTATTTCTTCACTCATTTTTTCAAAATAATCTTTGTAATACCATACTAACTCATAACAATCTGGAAAATATCCTGAATTCAAATATGATGGTTCTTTATTTAAATAAATACAGTATTCACTGGCAAATATATGAAAATTATTACTATCTAACAACTCAGTGATTTCATCAAAGCCTGGTTCAGTATAACAACCAGAATCATGAAAAAATCTTATTTTCATGAATCCATCTTCTAATACATCTTCATATTCTTTTGCATTTTTTATCTTTTCTATCATTAGCTTAAGTAGTTTATTTTGTAATAAAGCGATTCTTTTTTTATTCTTTTTATTATTGCTAGTATATTTTGCAATTTTACTTATACTATATAATTCTCTATTATATTTCATTTTAATTTCCTCCTTCTACTTTAATACCCGCTTGTTTCATAAGCTTAAGTGCCATTTCATTATATTCATCTCTATTATGATTCGGTGAATTATATGTTTCAACTAAATCACTTCTAACAATTACATCCACATTTTTATTTTCTTCATCAAAGTAATTAACAAGTGGTATAGCTGCATTTAATACACATATATCTGTACAACATCCTGTAATAATTATTTCTCTTAGTTTTTTCATAGATTTAATATCATTCATAAAATTCTTAGCAAATATTGTACTAGTTGAATTTTTTTCATAAGTAAGTGATTTACTTTCATATGGTTTTAATTCATCTATTAACTCTTCTTCGCCACTTCCTTTTACACAATGTGTTGGAAATTTCATAAATTCAGTTGAGTTCATATCATGTGTATCTTTTATAAATGCTACTCCTTCTTCCTCATTTAATTTTTCTTCAATTAGTTTTATTAATCCAGGAGTAATATGATTTATATCTGGATCAGCCATATTTCCTTTCTTAATAAAACCATTCACCATGTCAACAACAACAAGCAAACTTTTTAACTCTTCTTTCTTTTTCATTTTTACCATTCCTTTCTTTTTAACAAATTGTTAAGAACAAATCTTTTATTAAAAGCAGATTTGTTCATCTGTTATTAACATTATATTAAAAACAAAACAATATGTCAACTACTTTTGTAAAAAAAATTAAATATTTTTATTTAAGCGTTTTGATTATTACTATACATTTCCTTATTATAATATAAAGTTCTTAATTTATCTAAGCCTAGTGTATTATAATCAATATTAAATCCATATGAATTTAATTCATCTATAAGTTTCTTTCTCTGAACATCTTCGTCTAGTTCATAATAATTACTATTATCAAAATATACAAGTAGGCCTACACCGTCAATTTGTTGAAGTTGAACTTTGCTATTCATACCTTCTTTACTATAGTGATAATCATATTTAACTGTATCAAAGATTCTGTTATAACCAACCTTATTAAGTTTTCTTTCAAAGAATCTCAATTTCCATTTTTTTAATTCAGTTAAATTATTTATTAGATTATTTTGTATTTGAAAATTTCCATCATTGCAACTTCTTAGTCTAATACATGCATCCTTCATTTGTCTTTCACTAAGGCCATCAAGATTTTGATTTGTATAATAAATATCATGTGTCTTAACCTTATAATCATTAATTAATCCATGTTCTTTTAAAATTTTGTCGTAATAATTTAAATCTTTATCTAATTTTATCCCTACTTCTAATATTAACATTTATACCTCATTTATTATATTTAATTTTATCTTTTTCTATTTTATTAATATATCTATCTTTTTCAGAGAAAATACATCCACAATATTTTTGCATATATAGGCCTAGTTCTCTTGCTTTATCTTGCCCTTCTCTAAATCCAACTCTAAAGTCTCTATATAAAAATTTAATATTAAATTCTTTTTCTAAATCTTCCATGATTTTTTTAATAATATCATGACGCTGATAAATACTATAAAGAAGAGTTGTAGTGACTGTATCATATCCATTATCACGTGCATATTCAAATAATCTTCTAAGTCTTACTGGATAACAATAATTTGCGCATCTATTAGTAAGATCATTAATTACATTTTTACAAAATGGTTCAAGTCCATATTCTTCATCTATTATTACATTTAAATTTTTCATCTTAGAATATTCTATTAAAGTGTCTCTTCTTGTTTTATATTCTATGTATGGATGAATATTTGGATTGTACCAGTAAAGTGTTGGTTCTATTCCTTCACTTCTTAAAGTTTCAACACAATAAACTGAACATGGAGCACAACAAGCATGCATTAATAACTTCATAATACCTCTTCCCTTCATTAACATTTTAACATAAAAAAAGAGAAAATAATATTTTTCTCTTTAATTAACATTATATATATTAGATTCTACTTTAATAGTATTATCTAACTTATGGAATATTGCTGTAATCGCAAAATTAATAATCTTATACATATAGAATGCATCTAACAATAGAATTCCTGTTAACAATAGAATTGTACTACTTAGATGTTGTAAATTGAAGAATTCTGGGAATGCTATTAAACAAATCACAAATCCAGCTAACATAAGTGAGAATAAAGTTCCTCTATATAAATTGATTGGATAACATATTTTAAATAAGTAATATAGTCCAGTAGCGGTTGTTAATATTACTCCTAAAGTACTTAGCATTTCATATGACAAATTGAATGCACGAGCAAGTCCAGTTAACAATATCATATTAAATAGAATTGTTAAAGCAGCTGGTAAACTCCTTGCAAATATTTTAAATAAGAATTTTCCTTTAACAAGTTCACTATTAGGTTCAAGTGCTAATATAAATGAAGGAGTTCCTATAGTAAATGTTGTAATAAATGTTAATTGTATTGGTATAAAGAAATACTTTTGAAATGATAATATACTAAATACTATTAAGAACATTGTATATAATGTTTTATTTAATAATAATGATGCACTTCTTTCTACATTATTAATTGTTTTTCTTCCTTCTGCGACTACTCTTGGAAGTGAGTTAAAGTCATCATCTAAAAGTATTAATTGTGATATATTTCTTGCTGCTGCTGTACCTGATTTTACTGATATTGCACAATCACTTTCTTTTAATGCAAGTACATCATTTACTCCATCTCCAGTCATCGCAACTGTATGACCCGCTCTTTTTAAATGTTGTATTATTAATTTCTTTTGTTCTGGTTTTGCACGGCCAAATACATCATAATTATCTATTGCTTCTTCAAGTTCATCATTTGAAAGATTTCCAATATCAATTCCAGTAATATCTTCAAGTCCAACTTTCTTTGCTATAGATAAAACTGTTTTAATATTATCTCCTGATATTATTTTTACAAGTACACTATTTTCTTTAAAGAAATTTAATGTTTCTTTCGCACTAGGTCTTATAACATCTTCTATTAATAAGTATCCAATTGCTTCAATATTAGTAAGTGTTTCATCAAGTTTTCCATTTTTCATACCTAAAGCTAAAACACGATATTCACTTATATATTCATCTATTACTTTTTTATTTGCTTTATCTTTTAATATTACTTCTGGTGCTCCTAAATATAATGAATAATTTTCAAATTCTAAAGCAGAAAACTTTCTAGCAGATGAGAATGCAATTTTATTCTTAACAATTGATTTTTCACCACTATATCTATCTTTTAAAGCATTTATTGTTTGATTATTATCTTCACTTGACACAGCATACTCTCTTAAATATTTTTCAAATTCTTCATGATTATGTCCATTAGTTTCAATTATTTTTACAAGTTTCATTCTTCCTTCTGTAAGAGTTCCTGTTTTATCTAAACAAATTGCATCTACTCTAGCTAGTGTCTCAATAGAATATAACTGTTGAACAAGTACATTTACTCTATATAATTTAATTACTCCAACTGCCATAACTGATGATGTTAAAAGTACAAGTCCATCTGGAATCATTCCAATTAAAGATGCTACTGTTGTAAATATACTTTCTGACCATACTCCCGTTACTCTATATTGACTTATCAACATAATAATTCCAATTGGAATAATCATAATTGATAATATCTTTAACATCTTAGTAAATGCTCCCATTATCATAGAATTGATTTCTTTTTTATATTTAGCTTCATTAGATATTTTAGAGACATAATTGTCTTTACCAACATGTATTACTTTAGCATAAGCACTACCTGATACTATAAATGATCCGGATAATAAATTATCTCCTTTAACTTTCTTAATTGAATCACTTTCTCCAGTTATTAATGATTCACTTACTTCTATTTCACCATCTACTACTACCGAATCACATACTACTTGATGACCTAATGATAATTTTACAACATCATCCATTACTACTTCTTCTATATCACATGATATTATTTTATCATTTCTCAAAACATCAACTTTAGTCTCAGATACAATAGATAGCTTATCAATAATCTTTTTAGATATTATTTCATTTACTATACTAATAACTGAGTTTACTATAATAACTCCCATAAACAAACAGTTTTTTAAGCCTTCAAATACATTACCTGCAATAGTTCCAGCAATAAATATGGCAAGCCCTAAAGTAACATTTAAAAAGTTAAAATAAGTAAATGTATTATCTCTTATTATTTCTTTAATTGTTTTTGTTTTTGGAACATCATTAAAATTAACAAGTCCTTTTTCTTGCCTTACTTTTACTTCAGTACTAGTTAATCCCACAACATTATTTTCCATGAAATCACCCATTTTTACAAATACATTATAACATTTTTTTGCATATATTATTACCCTATAAAAACGAGTTTACACTCGTTTTCCATTATTATTGCATAAGCCATAACTAATATCAATTAATTCATATATTTCATTATCACTTAATGTATCATCTAAAATAATACTTATCCAATATTTTTTATTCATATGATATGATGGATAAATACCTTTTTTATCAATATAATCTTTTATTTTATCATCTAATTTTACATTCAATATTTCAGTTTCTTTATTAACATTTTTATCTAATTTACTTTGATTAATATTCATTATAATACCAAACCATTTATTATTAGAGTTATTTCTGTATACTCCGTAGTTAGGAGCACTTTCCCATAGATGTTCACAAATTGAATTATATTTATTTTTAATATAGTTATTTATTCTATTTGATTGGTCTAACATATATTCTTTTATATCAAAACAATTATTCAGAATATCTATTAATAAATCTTTATACTTATTACGTATTTTATTTACAAATTCTCCATTTTGCTCTTTAAATCTATAATTTAAATATTCTTCATTAAATTCATTATCAATTATTTTTCCCATCACTTTAGAGTTTCTATTAATAGTTATTATTACATCAAATTCATCTGTTAATTTAGTATTAAATGTATAGTCACTATTTTGTTTTTTAAATCCATATTTTAATAATTTGTCTATATTTACTTTTGCTAATTTAAATATTTCTTCTTCAATATTCATTAATTAATACTTCCTAACTCTAGATAAAGTATACCTATGAAGTAAGCTTTCATCAAGTACTATTCTTTCATTTAAATCATATTCATGATTAATAAGCTTTAATAATATTATATCTTGAATACTATTCATAATAGATTGAAGTCCTCTTGCTCCAGTTCCATTTTCAAGCGCCATTTTACATATTTTATCTAAGAACTCTTCATCACATATAATGCCTGGATATCCATACATGTCAACAGTTGTCGCTAGGTTTTTAAGAGTACGAATTTTAGAATGAAAGAATATATTCTTTAAGTCATCTTTGTTATATGCCTTTGTATATGCAAGTACCTTTATTCTTCCAAAGAATTCTCTTTCTAATCCTTCATCGATATAATCTTGAGAAGTTACAGTATAATTCTTTTCTTCTTCTGGAATTTCTCTACTTGAAACAAATCCGGTTTGTTTATATTTATTCTCGTTTTCACGTATTTTTTTATCCTTAAGTTCAGTCCATGCTCCACTAAAAATAAATGTTAATTTACTTGTGTCAAAACGAATAGTTCTTCCACCACCCGCAGCATTATCTTCATAAGGAACATCATATTCATTGCCACTAATGAATCCAAGTAATTCTTCTTGAACTCCCTTTTTCATATCTTTTCCAGCAAATGCTCCCTTTGTGGATATTTTATCTACTTCATCAAGTACAACTATTCCTCTTTCTGCTTTATTAATATCTCTTCCAGATCTGATATATAATTCTTTTAATAAAGATGTAAGAGATGGTCCTACATATCCAGTTTCAGAAAAACTATTAGCACTTCTTATTACAATTGGAATGTCTAGACTTCTAGCAATAGCCTTTAATATAGCGGTCTTTCCAGTTCCGGTTGGTCCATCTAAAAGTATTGTTACTTTTCTACTATCAAGTTCTGCATCATCATAATTATAATCTTTAAGAATACTGTCAATTAATAACTGATTATTATATATATTTGCAACTAAACAACTTATTGCTTCTTCTTGTCCAACTATTCTTTCACTAATATCTTTTATAACTTCATTTACATTAATTGCTAGTATTCCTTTTTTCTCATCTTTTTTAGGTTCAACCATTTTAAGCATTTCTTTTATTTCATCATTTTTTAATTTTAATCCATTAGGGACATCAGTAGTTGTATAAGTTCCAAAAGCACTAGAAAGAATTAAGCCGATATTAGACATCTTTCTAGTAAGTGAAACCTCTGCATTTAAAATAGATGATTTCCTACTTTGAGCATAATTGCTAACATAAGATTTAGAAAAAACATATATGTATTTATCAGCTGATACTTTTATTTTTTTTAAGGTAATATCATTCCCAATTGAAAAATATGCATCAGGTTCACCACCCAAAATAGAAAAGTCATCACTACTTTTTCCAGTATGTTCTCCAGTCATAATAGTAAATTTATCATAATTAGAGTCATATTTAACTTTAGCAACTGAATCCACTACTAAAAGAGGTAATTTTTCACCTTTACCAATCTTTTTATATATAACTGCATAATTTAAATCATTTTTCATAGTAATTCCCCTAATTCATAATTATTAAATAGAATAACACAAATAATATAATGATTTCAATTATTTTTAAAAAATATTTTGTTAAATATAATACTCATGTTATAATTATATAGGTGAAGAAAATGTATGATATTTTAATAGTGGGCGCAGGCCCAGCAGGACTATTCTCTGCTTATGAATTAATTACTAAAAAAAGCAACTTAAAAATTGCTATTCTTGATAGAGGACAAGATGTTAAAAATAGAATTTGTCCAATGAACAAATTTGGTGTTCCTTGTAAGAATTGTAATCCTTGTGCAATATTATCTGGATATGGTGGCGCTGGAACATTCTCTGATGGAAAACTTAATTATATTCATAAACTTGGTAAAAGTGATTTAACAAAATATATGAGTGAATCAGAAGCAATTAAATTAATAGATGATACTGAACAAATATTTAATGATTTCAAAATGGATGCCGAAGTATATCCATCTAATATGAAAGAAGCAGAAGAAATTAGAAAGAAAGTTGCTATTGCTGGAGCTAAACTATTAATTATTAAACAAAAGCATTTAGGAAGTGATCACTTACCAGAATATATTAATGGAATATGTGATTACTTAAAAGAAAAAGGTGTTGATTTAATATCAAGAGCTAATGTTACTGATATTAAAACAATAAATAAAAACAAACACGAAATAACATATGAAAAAGATGGCAAAATAGAAAAAGTAAGTTCTAAATATGTAATTGTTGCTCCTGGAAGAACAGGTGCCAAATGGATACAAGAACTTGCCGATAAATATAATATTCCATATAACTCTCAAAGTATTGAAATTGGAGTTAGAGTTGAAGTTAGAAAAGATATTATGGAAGACATAACAAATATCATTTATGATCCAACTATATTTATTAAGACAAAAACATATGGTGATGAAATTAGAACATTCTGTACTAATCCTGGTGGATTTGTTGCTAAAGAAAACTATTATGGATATATTTGTGTAAATGGACATGCTTTAAAAGAAATAAAATCAAACAACACTAACTTTGCATTCATATCTAAAGTTAATTTAACTGAACCAGTCACTAACACAAGATTATATGGTGAAAGTATTGCTAAAATAGCAAATGTTCTCGGAGACAGCAAGCCAATAATTCAATCACTAAAAGATTTAAGAAGTGGAAGACGTAGTGAATGGCACAGATTAAATAAAGGCTTTGTAGAGCCAACACTTAAAGATTGTGTTGCTGGAGACTTAGCACTTGTTATGCCACATAGAATTATTACAAATATATTAGAAGGTCTTGAAATATTAGATAGAATAATACCTGGTGTTAACAATGATGATACCCTACTTTATGGACCAGAAATAAAATTCTTCTCGAATGAAATCGAAACTGATAATAATTTCAAATTAAAGGATGATAACATTTATTTTGTGGGTGATGGAGCTGGTAAAGCAGGAAATATTGTTACTGCTGCTGCGACTGGATTAGTAGCATCAAGAGACATATTAAAAAATATAAAGTAATTTAAAAACTCTAGTTTTAATAACTAGAGTTTTTTCTTTGATAATAGTTAATTGTTCTAATTATCTTATCATTATCTTTATATAAGTCTTCTATTTCTCTTATTTCATCTATAGTTAATTTATATAATGATATAAATCTAGCAACTTGTCTATCACTTTGTTTTAACATATGTTCTATTATTTCTTTTCTTTTATATAATTTTATAAGTTTAATATATTCACAAGAATACATATCATAGTATCCATAATATTCATCATCAATCTTATGAATATTTCCCCATCCAATACAAGAACATACGTCTACTTCTTTTGTATCAGCATCAAAATATCTAAATGTATCTTCCATATTTTTACACATATGGAATCCATTGCCTCTATTTCCAAACTGAATATTTCCATTTGCGTGATATGATACACCTATTTCAAATTTTGTTCCATATCTATTAATGAGCCCTTTATCAAAACATTTGAATCCTTCAACCATATTCCCTACTTTACTTTACCAATTTTATCAAGCGGATATATTCTAATATTAACATTTCCAATTAATTCTTTCTTTTTAAAGTTACCTAGTACCCTACTATCCTTTGATACTTCTCTATTATCTCCTAAAACAAGATATTCACCCTTACCAGTAGTCATAACAAAGTCTTCAGTATATCCACGTTTATAGTTTTCTTCAACTTTCTCATCGTTTATATAAAGTTCATTATCTTTATATTCTATCTTCTCATTAGGAAGACCTATTATTCTTTTAATAATTTTATCATTTTCATTAGTATTTTTTACTACTACTATTTGAAATCTTTTTGGATCATTAAATCTATAATTGATTTTATTAATTATTATTAACTGTCCATCTTCAAGAGTTTTATCCATACTAGCGCCATCTACTATAGCAGGTGTAATAATAAAAGTTCTCACCAAGATAACT
>JAEEGL010779339.1_pt1 | contig 13930 bp, 13 predicted proteins | sample 9134231 | NCBI WGS metagenome assembly JAEEGL01 (sample SAMN16246548, study PRJNA631951) | gut metagenome | biome: gut microbiome; feature: rumen; material: fiber-attached | host: Bos | place: Iran: Karaj | collected 2018-10
CTAATTCCGAAATTCTGTCCACAGAAACTATTTGACCTTCCAATTCTTTTTCTATTTTTTGTAATTCTGAGAAACTTTTGTCGTAACTTGACAAAATCTCATCTGAGTAAAATTTGTTTGCCATTTTTTAAGTTTTTTAACATAGCTTTCCTTATCAAAAATCATACCATTTTAAAAATTGTCTTTAAGATTTGTTTACAGTTCTTAACTTTTGTTTATACTTTTTCTATAAATTGCTTTAAAAATTCTAATTTATTCATAATCAATTACTTAATAGTTTTCTTAGTTAACATAATGTCAATTATTGGACAATTTACGAAACGCGGTTTTTTATCTACGAAACCGTAAATTTTTCTAACAAAATTTTCTCTGTAACTTTTTAGTGAGTGAAGTTACGAAAAAGTCTGCGTAAAACGTTGAAAGAGAAAATATTAGCAGAAAAATTTGGCAAAAAAAAGAAAAAAGTATATATTTGCGGTGAAATAAAACAGATAAAACCATGTCGAAGTATCTTGACCCGAAAGCAGATTTGACCTTCAAGAAGGTGTTTGGAGAATACGAAAACTTGACTATAAGTTTTCTTAATGCTCTGTTGCCATTAGAGAAAGGCAAAGAGATTAAAACCATAAAATATCTTCCGCCAGAATTAGTACCCGAAAATCCTCTGCGCAAAAACAGTATTGTGGATGTCCGTTGCACCGACCAAGACGGCAGACAGTTTATTGTGGAGATGCAGATGATTTGGTCGGACGAGTTTAAACAAAGGGTCTTGTTCAACGCTTCAAAAGCATACGTTAAGCAGTTGGGAAAAAGTAAGCGTTACGAACTTTTGCAGCCTGTGTATTCACTAAATTTGGTCAATGAGGTTTTTGAAAAAAAATCAGAGAATTTTTACTATAATTACCATTTAGTTTGCGACGAAGACACCAATTTAGTTATTGACGGTTTGCATTTGACTTTCGTCGAATTGCCGAAATTCCAACCGCAAACACTCGCTGATAAGAAAATGATGGTTTTATGGCTTCGTTTTCTTACCGAAATTGACGAGCAGACTTTAGAAGCCGCACCTGAACTTATCGCCGACGACAACATCAAGCAGGCATTGGACTTGGTTGAACAATCCGCCTACTCGGAAGCACAATTAGAAGCATACGACAAGTTTTGGGATGCTGTGAGGTACGAAAATGCGAAAGTATTTGATGCTGAAAGGAATAGAGAAGAAGGCAGACAAGAAGGAATATCAGAAGGCATTCTTCTTATGGCTAAAAATATGAAACAACACGGATACTCTATTGCTCAAATTCAAGAAATAACGAATCTTTCAGAACAAGAGATTAACTCGTTATAAACGACACCTTATATAATATATTCCAACTATACAGCCGAAAAAGTATGGTTTAATTAATGTTATGCCATAATGTCGGAAGATTACTAACACACCTTATATAATATACTTTCTGTTTCGACTTTACTTTCCAAGTAAGGTTTGAATAACTCTTGACTATAATTTCTAAAATACATATATTACAATGTCAACCGTTTATTGCGGCATGAGTGCCGATTTAATCCACCACGGGCATTTGAACATCATTCACGAGGCAATGAAACTCGGAGAAGTAACCGTTGGTGTGCTGACAGACGAAGCAATCGCAAGTTATAAAAGACTTCCGTACTTGACATACGAACAACGTGCGGAAATCGTTTCTAACATCAAAGGCGTTGCAAAAGTTGTCCCGCAAACAACCTTGGACTATGTTCCTAACCTTGAAAAACTTAAACCCGATTTTGTTGTTCACGGCGACGATTGGCTCACAGGTGTTCAGCAGGAAACAAGACAGAGAGTAATTGACTGCATTGCCAAATGGGGCGGCAAAGTAGTGGATATACCCTACACTCCTGGTGTTTCTTCTACCGCGCTTAACGCCGAAGTCCGCGAAATCGGTACAACACCCGAAATCCGTCAGAAAATGCTGAGACGGCTTATCGCAGCAAAACCCATCGTCAGGATTATGGAAAGTCATTCCGGTTTGACAGGTCTTATCATCGAAAAGACCAAAGTCAAGGTCAACAATAAAACAGAAGAGTTTGACGGAATGTGGGCAAGTTCGCTGACTGATTCCACAAGCAAAGGCAAACCTGATATTGAAGCCGTTGATTTGACGACAAGACTTCACGGTTTGAATGATGCCCTCGAATGTACCACAAAACCCGTTATCTTTGACGGCGACACAGGCGGCAAAATCGAACATTTTGTCTTCACAGTCAGAACGCTGGAGAGATTGGGCGTTTCGGCAGTCATCATAGAAGACAAAGTAGGCTTGAAGAAAAACTCGCTCTTTGGCACGGATGCCATTCAAACACAGGATTCAATCGAAGGTTTTTCCGAGAAAATCAAAGCCGGAAAAAGAGCGCAAATCGCCAAAGACTTTATGATAATCGCCCGTTGTGAAAGCCTTATCGCGGGCAAATCCGTTGAAGACGCCTTGCAACGCTGTTTCGCATACGTGGAAGCCGGTGCTGACGGAATCATGATTCATTCAAAAAACAAATCCGGCGACGACATCAAAGAGTTTTGTCAAAAGTTCAGACAAAAACACAGTTCTGTTCCGATTGTCGTAGTTCCGACTACTTACAACCAAATCACGGAAGAAGAACTTGTAAGTTGGGGCGTTAACGTAGTCATTTACGCCAACCACATGCTGCGCAGTGCTTACCCTGCAATGCTTAACACGGCAAAATCAATTCTCACCCACCACCGCTCATACGAGGCTAACGATTTGTGCATGAGCGTTAAAGAAATCTTGGAATTAATCCCCGGCACAAAATGATTCCGGCTCAAACAATACTTTCCGCTGATAACAATTACAAAGCGTTAGGTGATTTTTTTGCACAAAACAACTGCAAGAAAATTCTGATCGTCTGCGGTTCGTCTTTTCAAAAATTAAAACTGAAAAAGTTTGTTGACGACCTGACGGCAAAAGGCTCTGTAATACCCGTGTATTTTTCTGATTATCAACCTAATCCCGATTATGAATCCGTAGTTAAAGGTGTAAAAACTTTCAGGGATAATAATTGTGATTCGGTTTTTGCAATCGGCGGTGGTTCGGCAATGGACGTTGCGAAATGTATCAAACTTTATGCAACAATGCCGGAAGGTGCTGATTATCTTCACAGTCAGATAATACCGAACAAGATACCTTTCATTGCTGTTCCGACAACAGCGGGAACAGGCAGTGAGGCAACACGTTACGCAGTCATCTATTATAACGGAGAAAAGCAGTCCATAACTGATTCAAGTTGTATTCCCAAAGCAGTGCTGTTTGACGTTTCTGTATTGGATTCCTTGCCGGAATATCAACGGAAGGCGACAATGCTTGACGCATTTTGCCACGCCGTTGAATCGTTTTGGTCTGTCAATTCAACAGACGAGAGCAAAGAGTATTCAAGAGTTAGTATTAGGCTGATTCTGAATAATTTAGACTCGTATCTTAAAAACGAAAAATCAGGAAATGCGTCGATGTTGGCAGCGGCAAATTTCGCAGGAAAAGCCATCAACATCACTCAGACAACGGCAGGTCATGCAATGTGTTACAAACTGACAAAACTTTACGGCATATCCCACGGTCATGCGGCGGGACTTTGCGTTGCGGTTTTGTGGCGTTTCATGGTGAAAAACACCAATCTTTGTATAGATTCGCGCGGCAAAGAATATTTGGACGGAATGTTTTCAGACCTTGCCGCAGAAATGGGTTGTCTGGATTCCATTTCGGCAGCAGACAAATTTGAGAAGATTTTATGCGGATTAAATTTGCAAACACCAAAAATTAACAGTGAAAATGATTTTGAAGTTTTGACGAAATCGGTTAATTTGGTACGGTTGAAAAATAATCCCGTTAAACTTGATTCACAAACAATCGGCGGTCTATACCGTCAAATTTTAACAAAATGAAAGTAGAAAAACTCTTAGAAATAATCGGTTCGGACTTTTACACGGGCGTTCCCGATTCGCAGTTGAAGGCCTTGTGCAACTGTCTGATGAACAAATACGGCATTGATCCGAAACATCATGTCATAGCCGCAAACGAAGGTAATTGTACCGCTTTGGCGGCGGGTTATCACCTTGCTACGGGCAAAGTCCCCGTTGTTTACATGCAAAATTCGGGCGAAGGCAACATTATCAATCCCGTTGCATCGCTTTTAAACGATAAGGTTTATGCGATACCGGTTGTATTTGTAATCGGTTGGCGCGGCGAGCCGGGAGTTCACGACGAGCCTCAACACATTTACCAAGGCGAAGTTACAGTGAAACTCCTTGACGATATGGGCATAAAATCGTTCATAATCGGCAAAGAGACTTCAGACGAGGAAGTTGCAACAGCAATGAAAGAGTTTGCAGTCGTACTGAGTCAAGGCAAAGACGTTGCGTTTGTGGTACGCAAAGGTGGACTTTCATACGACGGCAAAGTTGATTACAAAAACGAACACACAATGCTCCGCGAGGAGATAATCCGCCATATTGTAAATGTATCCGGCGAGGATCCGATAGTTTCGACGACAGGCAAAGCGAGTCGCGAACTTTTTGAAATCCGAGAAGCGAACAATCAGAGTCATAAATATGATTTCCTGACGGTAGGTTCGATGGGACATAGTTCATCGATTGCGTTAGGAGTTGCTGTTAACAAGCCAGAGAGAAAAATATGGTGTATTGACGGCGACGGAGCGGTTTTGATGCACATGGGTTCGATGGCGGTAATCGGAGCAAATGCACCTAAAAATCTTGTACATGTTGTCATCAACAATTCAGCGCACGAAACGGTCGGCGGACAACCGACGGTGGCGGGCAAGATAGATTTGGTTGCAATAGCAAAGGCTTGCGGATACAAAAATGTGGTTTCCGTTGATTCGTTTGAATCGTTGGACAAGGCGTTGTTTTCTGCAAAATCAGCCGAAGAACTATCATTCATTGAAGTGAAGTGTTCAATCGGTGCGCGTGAGAATTTAGGCAGACCGACAACCACGGCAATAGAAAACAAGAAAGGTTTTATGGAGTATTTGAGGTAAAAAAATTGAAAGAATTATTATCTGATGAATTAAAAAGAATTCAATTAGATATACTAAGAAACGTCCATAAATTTTGTCTTGAACATAATATCAATTATTCATTAGCCTACGGAACGTTATTAGGTGCCGTAAGACATAAGGGATTTATCCCTTGGGATGATGATATTGATATTATGATGCTCAGAAACGACTATGATAGATTCATCAAAGAATATCCAGAATCTGACGAATATGGATTGTGTTGTTTCGAAAAAGATACAAACTATCCGTATTCATTTGCAAAAGTACAGGACAAAAAAACATCGTTGATTGAGTTCTGTGAATACCCGTATGCTATCATGAAGATTTCAGAAGAGAAGGTCTGCATAGTTACGAGTACAAAGAAAAATCAGGAAGAATAAAATGTTCTCCAACACGCAAAAAGTAGTTAAAGGCGTTTCTTCACAGACAATAGTAACAATAGTTCTCGGCGTTGTGGAAATCGTGTCGTTTTCCATAATGTCAAGGCTATTGGGTCAAAAAGATTTCGGATATTATGCCGCTATTGTCGCTGTTGCCGCAGTCTTTCAATCCTTGTCTGAAACGGGAATTGGCGCATCAATAGTTCAAAAAAAAGACCTCAACCAAAACTACATCAATAATGCTTTTTCCCTGAGTTTTATTTTCGGAATCGTAATTGCCGGATTATTATGTGCATTATCGGGTTTTATCGCCGGTTTTATCGCTGACGATTCAATAACAATACCGCTGAGATTATTTTCTATTACGTTGATTTGCAGTTGTTTGTCTTCTGTTTACATTTCATTAATGCAAAGAAAACTGCAATTCATACGCATAGGATTAATCAACCTTTCATCACTTGTGATTACAACAACGATTGCTGTGATTTTAGCATTAAAAGGTTTCGGTTATTATGCAATTTTGACAAAAGCCGTTTTGCAGTCTGTTTTGATTTTGGTGATTTCATATTTTGCCGCTCAAACAAAGTTTTCTTTGGCTTTTGACAAAAGCGAATACAAAAGTATTTTTAATTTTAGCGGATGGTTGATGTTCTCGGCAGTGTTCCGAAATATTGCAAACCAAACTGACAGATTATTGATGACAAGTCTGTTATCTGTCGAAACATTAGGATTTTACACACGTCCGAAAGAATTTATCAATAATATTTCAGGAAAATTCAATGTTATTTTTGACTCGGCATTGTTTCCTGTTTTGTCAGAAATTCAAGATGAAAGGGAAAAACTGAACAAATCGTTTCATTATGCCGTATACTTCCTGAATACGGCGGGAATGTTGATTTCCTTGGGATTTTTTTGTAACAGCGAACTCATAATAAGGGTATTTTTCGGTGAAGAATGGTTGAATGTCAATACGTTATTTATGGTTTTGTCTGTTTATCCGATTCTGTTGATTAACGGACGGTTAGGCGATGTGTTTTTAAGAACGCTTGCTCTGACAAAACAGCAATTCTTTTTCAGAGTAGGGCAATTTGCATTTGCAATCACCTTTATATTAATAGGTTACAGATTCGGAATAATTGCAGTAGCAGTTTCAATAATGTCATCGTATTTTTGCATAACGGCGATAAAAATCACGTTTCTTATGAAAAAAATGAACTTAAAAACTCTTGACATTATTACAACTATTACAAAATCATTTCAGTTTTCTGTTTTTGTGCTGCCGGTTTTTATGGGTTGTAAATTTTTCTTGCCGGCAACTCTGACAGGTAACATTATTTCGGCTGTAATATTCTTGTTAACAACAGGTTTGCTGTTTTTTGTACTACCGAAACTTGTCGGAAAAAAATATCATGAAGAAGCATATTCAAAAGTATTGTCTTTTGTAAAAAAACGAAAATGATAAATCACGAAGAATTAAAACAGAAATATAATCCGGAAGGTTCTGAATTACGGAATTTGCAATATAAAATGCTTGACGAATTAGCGTTTTTGGATAAAGTTTGCAAAGAAAACAATATTCCGTATTTCCTTGTCGGGGGCAGTGTTTTAGGAGCGGTAAGGCACAAAGGATTTATTCCTTGGGACGATGACGCAGACATCGCATTATTGGAAAAAGATTATAAAAAACTTGTTAAAATACTTTTGTCTCTTAACGATGATAAATACATTCTTCAATGTCAGAAAACGGATTTCAACTACGTAAACGGCTTTCCTAAGTTCAGGGAAAAGGAAGGAAATTTGGAAAGTTCTTTTCCTCCGAGGGGGACACTTTATAAATATAAAGGAGTTGGTGTAGATGTTTTTTGTTACACAAAGGATAGTTATTTGACAAACAAAATTTCAACGTACCTGTTGCATATTTTTCTTGGCAAGATGTATAAAATCAAAAATGGAGATTTTAGAAAATTTGTAACAAAAATTTTATACGGCATTTATTGCTGTGTGAAACCGTTTACAAGTATCTTTAATATCTCTGCTAAAAAAGGTGAACTGCATTTCGCAAAAGGACAAGGATTTGCCAAATATAAAGCGTTGGAAAAGGATATTTTTCCTATCAAATATGTTCAGTTTGAAAACTTGTCTTTGCCTATACCAAACAATTATGACAACTATCTTACGATCCTTTACGGTAATTGGCGTGAGTTGCCAAAGGAGATACAAATTCATTGCAAAAATCTGTTAAACAAATAGTTATGGACATAGTGCAACAAATTGGAAAAATTCCGGGAATGAAACCCGTTTTGAAAAAAGTTTTCAAAGGCGCATACGAAAAACGTTTGCAAAACAAGATTGCTGAGCGGGCAAAAACTTATAAGCAATTCGGATTGGAGGCATTAACGAAATTCAACGAATGTATGACCGCGAATAATTTTCGTTATACATTGGCTTTTGGTTCGATGCTCGGTGCAATTCGCGAACACGGCTTTATAAAGCATGATTTGGATATTGACACGTGGATGTTTATTGAAGACGATAATGAAAAACTTGTCCCTGAATTAGAGAAATACGGTTTTCATTTGCTTTATCATTATTCCATTGACAATGACAAACTTGGCAAGGAATATACGTTTGATTATAACGGTTGTCATATTGACATTTTCTTCATTTTCCCGGCTATTAATAAATATCCGTATTGCAATGATTTTGTGCATGAAGAAAAGCATATATATCTTCCCCGCAGAATTGAAATGCCGTTTTCGAGAGAAATCAGGTATGAAAAATTTGAAAATCTTGAACTTCCCGTTCCTGCAAATGCCGTTGAACTTTGCGAATACCGTTACGGCAAAGGTTTTATGACACCGAATCCCCAATGGAATTGGGAGCGTGCAAAAGAAAGTGTTGTGGAATGGAGAGAAATGATGGAAAAGACAACCCATAAAAGTATTGATTGTTTTTAAGGATATTTTGAAAAAAAATGATTGAAAATCCACTTGTTTCGGTGATAATACCGATTTACGGCGTTGAAAAATACATCGAACGCAGTGCAAGAAGTCTGTTTGAACAGACCCTTGACAACATTGAATTTATTTTCGTGAACGATTGTACGAAAGACAATTCCATTGCTGTATTAGAAAAAGTGATTGAAGATTATCCGAACAGAAGAAATCAGATTACAATTCTTCATCATGAAGTAAACAAAGGTCTTCCGCAAGCCCGCAAAACTGGAATAATGCAGGCAAAAGGCGAATACATAGCGCATTGTGATTCAGACGATTGGGTGGAAAAAGATATGTACCGGCAAATGTATGAAAAGGCAAAAAACGATGATGCAGATATGGTGTTTTGTGATTGTTGCCGAACAGACGGTTCAACAAGGGAAATTATTAAAGGCTTGAAAAAATCAATAGATAAATATGCTGTTATGAATGAAATAATTGAAAATGTAATTGGTCATTCTGCTTGTACATGTATTGCTAAAAGGAATATATATTTAACAAATCCTATTGTTTATCCAAAAGGATATATGGGGGAGGATTATGTTTTGGTTTTACAATTATTGTTTTATTGTAAAAATAAAATCGGGTATATAGATGTTCCGTTGTACTTCTATTGGTGTAATCCGAATTCAAATGATTCTGCAAAAAGTATCGAAATAAAAAAGTTACACTATCTCCAAAAAGTAAAAAACTATGATATAGTATGTCAACTATATAAGAAAACTATAACTGACCTTGAAGTAAGGACTAAAATTGCATTGATTCCGCGACCGAAAAATACGGTTTTAAACGATATATGGAAAACTCTATATCCCAATGTAAAATTGAACAATGTTTTGTTTAATGAAAATGTTACGATTAAGAATAAGGTAAAATATTTTTTGCATTTAATACAAATTATTTAAACAACGGGAAATTATGTTTTTTTTGCGTTTGCTTTGGTTTATACATAAAATCTTACTTACCTTTTTTTATAGGATTATTTATCGGAACAAAATTTCAATACCTTTTTCGTGTAAATTCCGATTTGGATTTAATATTATAATTGTTGGAACATCTGCTACTGTCAAAATAGGAGATAGGTGCTTTTTCAATAATAATTGTTCTATAAATGCCCTATGTAAAATTCAAATAGGTAAAAGTACTCTATTGGGCGAGAATGTAAAAATTTATGATCACAATCATAAATATAATAATCCTAATTTGCTAATAGGTCAACAGGGTTTTTCTTGTTCACCCGTTAAAATCGGAAGTAATTGTTGGATAGGCTCTAATGTTACAATTTTGAAAGGTGTTACAATAGGAGATAATTGTATTATTGGTGCAGGGTGCGTGATTTATAAAGATATTCCAACTAATACTGTGGTAATCAACAAGCAAGATTTAATTACCACACATAGTTTTTAAAATGTTGAAGTTTTTATTGTCGTTTTTTATGTTTTCAATATAAAGTTTTCTTTCATCCCCTTTGGGATAAAAACGGGAATAATAGTAGGAGGAATCGCCGTTCTATATCGTCTTAGACATATAATTATAGATATATTTAGAAAAAATAATATCATTCTAATATTTTGTATATCAATTTGTGCTTGGTCAATTTTAGAAATGATTATAAATATGCGTTTCGATACTTTTTGGCCACGTATTTATGGTATTATGGATTGTATATTATTGTGGGGATTTATTTAAGAATCTAACATTAGAAAAATTGATGTATTATATTATAATGTGCATTCTAATCAATAATTTAATAGCATTAATATCTATGTCATTGTTCCACTAAAAGGGGTGATTGCGAGTTTACAAACTTTTGAGTTTGTTGATATCACTGATATGATTGGTGATATGAGAGCCTTTGGATTTGGAAATTATGCGTTTGGCGACGGTTGTATGACTGACTTATTTAATAACATTGGTTACATTTAAAAATCATGTGTAAAACAACAAATAGTATTCAAAATAATCAAGATAACATAGTTTTTATCTACTCTCTATTTATTTCATTAGCATTGTTTTTCCACGTTTTTAATACTCTTAGTTTTGGAACAATAAAAATTTTTTATATATTTGTATTTTTCGCATTCATTTCATCTTTTTTTGTTAAATCATATGTGAATCAGTTATATCATTTTTTTATTGTTTGCCTTGTTTTGTTTAGTTGTATTGGTGCTTCTACTTCACCGTTTTCAGACTTTGGAGGTATTATTTCTTTGATAATATTATTAGTTTCATGTCGAAAACTTCCTTTTATTAATTTACAATATATTGAAACGGTTTCTATTTATTTACTGAATATTGTATGCATACTTCTGTTGTTTGAATATGGTAATTTTCACGGAATGAGATTTCATGGATACTATAATGATCCTAATTATATGTGTCTCACTTTATTGTCTTTTATTTACTTTAATTTTCGTGCCTTGCCAAGTAGGAAATATCTATTTGAAAATGTCATTATTCTTATAAACATATTTATGGTTGCATTATTAGTGTTGTTTTCTCAATCAAGAACGGGACTATTCTGCTATGGGTTATTCATTGTGATATCTATGAAAAACTATGCTATTACTTTTATGAAAAATCATGTATTATTCTCCATTATCCTAATTGTATCATTGTTTTTCCTATTATACAAAGTAATTCTTACTCAGTTTTATGATGAGTTTGATTTCTTTGTGTCACGATTTGACGGACGTAGAGCCGATGATTTAGGAAATGCGTCTGATACTCGTCTACAACTATCTCATATATGTATTTCATATTTAATTGATAATCCTATTTATATACCGTTTGGAATAGGAGTAGGAAATACAGAACTGATAACTCATGGTCATAGAGATCATAATACGATAACTTCTTGTTTATCTGAACAAGGTTTATTGTCGTTAGTTGTATATTTGATTTATTTAGGTATCGTTTTTATACGAAATTATAAACGTAATGATTTATTTCGACATCTGAATTTACAGATGGAAGTTGTTTTCATTTTATTTTCACTTTCAATTTGGTGTATGACTTATTTGCCTTTTTGGATTGTGTTATCTGTTCTATATAATCAAAACAAATCTATTAATAATGAATATTTTGCATATAACAAACATTCGTAATACTCCTAACGGTATACGTACGGTATTATCAAAATTAGTACCCGAACAAATAAAATTAGGGCATAATGTGGCTTTGGCTTCCACTAAACAAAATGCGGAGTGTTCTAATCTTTATGTCCATATAATACAGGACAAAAAATATATAATCAATTTGATTGATAGTTTTAGTCCCGATATAGTAATATTTCATAGTCTATATGAAAAAACATATATAACAACTTATAAGTATTTACGACAAAGGAATATACCATACATAATAATGTTGCATGGTGGATTATCAAAAGAAAATTATAAGAAAAATCATCTGAAAAAAGTATTTGCCAATTTCTTGTTTTTCAATGGATTTATAAGAGAAGCGAGATCCGTTATATATCTTAATAAAGAAGAATATAAAAACTCAATAGTTCCTAAAATTAATCCAAAATATTCGATAATTCCTAATGGATGTACTCCTCATATAGATATTAATCATATCGTAGTGGACAAAATTGAAATTATATATATCGGTAGAATTAATATATATCACAAAGGGTTAGATGTATTGCTTGAAACGTTAAAGAAACTCCACACTGACAAAATGTATAATTATATTCATTTTTCTTTTTACGGGAATGACAATTTTGGGGGATTAAATTGGCTTAAAAATGAATTGAATGAAATCGCAGAAATTGCAGATTATAAGGGTCAAGTATTTGGTGAAGCAAAAGATTTTGCTTATAGACATTCCAATATTTTCATCCTTACTTCAAGATTCGAAGGTATGCCGATGGGTGTTTTAGAGGCATTGTCATACGGAATACCATGTCTGATAACACCTCAAACTAATATGGCAAATATTATTGAACAATATCATTGTGGTTGGGTTGTTAATTTGGATTCGGAAAAAATAAAAGAAGCAATCATAAAAGCCGTATCTGACTATAAATTACAACGTAAAATATTAGAAGACAATGCACTTGAAGCCGCTAAATATTTCTCTTGGGAAAAAATTGCAGAAGATAGTATTGCCGCATATGAACAAATTATACTTCAAACATTATGAATAAAAAAGTTGCATTAGTTTCCTTTCATACGGGTTATAATTACGGTACTTATCTGCAAGCATTGGCAATGAACCAACTTATACGTGAATGTGGTTTTAATCCTGAAATGATTTGGCATGACGACTCTCTTATAAAAGGTAGGGATATAACATTGGCTAAATTGTTTACATTGTTTTTCAGAACTATATGTCATCCGTTTTCCTATAAAAAAACTATCGGCGGCTATATTGCCAACTATTCAAACAATATGCCTATGAAAACGAAACAGTTATTTGACAAGTTTTCTGAGACAAACTTTCGCATAAAAAAGATGTCGTACTATAAAATGAAAAGGTATGCACACTCGGAAGATGTTGTTGCTGTTGTTTGCGGAAGTGATCAAATATGGAAAGCAGATTTACTCTATATTTCGCCATATTACTTTCTATTGTTCGCACCCTCAAATAAAAAAGTAGCGTATGCTCCAAGTTTTGGAACTAATATAGTTCCTGACTACAACAAAAAATTAATTGCCAAAAATATCAATACATTCAATTACATATCAGTCCGTGAAAATAGCGGAAAGGATATGATAAAGGCACTTGTAGGGAAAGAAGTCCCTGTTGTTTTAGACCCGACACTTGCCGTGAAACCTGATTTTTGGATAAAAAACAGGGATAAGACAACCGAAAAGTATATTTTATGCTATTTTTTAGATAGTCCTACTAACCAAACATTAGAAAGCATTTGTAAAATTCAAAAAAGATGTAATCTGCCGGTTAAGGTTTTACCTTACACCTTTGAGGCTTTTCAACAACACAATATGCAGTTAGAAACCGCAGGACCAACAGAATTCCTTAATTTGATATATAATGCTGATATTGTCATAACGGATTCTTTTCATGGACTTGTCTTTTCTGTCATATTTCACAGACCTTTTTATTCCATAGAGCGAAATCATAAAAAATCCAATTCTCAATCTACCCGTATTACAAACCTTCTTAACCTTCTCAAATTAGAAAATAGATATATACGAGGTGATGAGATTTTTGGTGACGACAGTGCCTCTAACATATCATTTGTTTATGCTGAGAGTATTTTAGAAAAGGAAAGAGAAAAATCATATATGTTCCTCAAAAATGCACTAACTGAAATAAACAAAGAATCAATCTAAAAATCCGATGTCAAATACTATCTCGTCTGTTAAAAAGGAAGAATGTTACGGTTGCCGTTCTTGCGAGCAGATTTGTCCCAAACAATGTATTTCTGTTCTCCCTGATAATGAAGGCTTTTTGTATCCGTCTGTAAATGAAGATGTTTGCATAAAATGCGGTCTTTGCGTA
>JAEEGL013090478.1_pt1 | contig 13930 bp, 9 predicted proteins | sample 9134231 | NCBI WGS metagenome assembly JAEEGL01 (sample SAMN16246548, study PRJNA631951) | gut metagenome | biome: gut microbiome; feature: rumen; material: fiber-attached | host: Bos | place: Iran: Karaj | collected 2018-10
AAAGGCGACGTGATGGTGATGATGTGTGAGCCTGCTGCAAGCGAAGACACATCAAAGGTGTCATATGTTCCGTTGACAAGGGTGTAGAGTTCGTAATACCCATTGATAGCGGAAGTAATCTCCACTTCATAGTAACTCACATCGTCACCTCCATCGATGATGATGACGTGTTCAAAATAATCTATAAACGCTTCGGGCTCAACGACGGGATTGTCAGCGCGCGGGCCACCGTGTTTCGTGTGCTGAAGAGCAATCTGCGCTGCTGCTGTTCCATCGGCAGCGATATTTCCATAAATGGAAATCGCAAATAATAGAATTAAAATAATACGTTTCATAATCATAAAAATTTGTTTTACAAAGTTATGACTTGAAACGCAGTCTTAAAGAAAAAATCAGTGCATTTTTGGATTTCGTAATGTGTTGTTTATCATTATATTAACAATACTTGTATGACACATCCTGTTTTATGGGCTATTTTTTGTTTCATTATCTGGCAAGAATTCACCATCTATATATTTCTTGATGAATGTATCTAGTGACATGTCAAGTCCCATCTTCTTCTTGACAATTACACTTCTGTAATTGGTGATGCTTCTTGCGCTGGTCAGATTCATGCATAGTCTGATGAGTTGGGGAGATAAATCGGCACATAAGAGGCAGAATATTTTTAAATCCCTTTCGCTGAGGTTTGGAAAATTACGCTCAACAAAAGAATAGATACCGTTATATTCTCCGTCTACCGAGAGTTTCATATTTTCCCAGAATTTTTCCTTTAAATTGAGTTCAAGTATTTCATTGCGTTCTTGCATGCCTTTAAATACACTGGTCAAAGGAATTACCTTCTTGACTTTACTTTCATCATTTATTCTGACACGAATGTCTTGATATAGTTCTCGTATTGCCGCTGTGCGATAAGCTACTAATTCCGAGACAGATTTATTCCTTTGGGCTTGTTCATTGAGATCAACCAAAGCCTTTTCCAGTTCAAGTTTAATGGCCTTATTCTCATTGAAGCGTTTGATCAACTGCCGACGGGCTGAATAATAAACTATTGTGAACATTACAAGCAATAGAAGAAGAATAGCAACAGCAATCTTGATGTACTTTTTCTTTTTCCCTTCCAAGTGAGTTTGGAAATGCACTTTCTCGACTTCACTTTCGGCGACAGCTATTGTGCCCTTTTTTGAGTTGGAAAGAATCTGTTCTGTGATTTCATGTGAGAGTTCCTTGTATTTTTTATAAATGTCGTGGTTATTTTCGAGATTGGCAATTTCGGCAAGAACATTATAATAGTTCATGCTATCGACTGCGTCAACTGGCTGCGGGGTGATATTAAGAATATTTTTAGCCGAGTCAAGATTGCCCAATTTCAAATAGGAAAGGGCGGCATAATAGTAGAATTGCGTCTCACCACAATCTTCTTTGCCGTTCTCTAGGATATCCATTGCCGTGTTTTTGGCCTCAACAAAATCGTTCTGGAAATAATATAATCCAGCTAAGGTCGATTTATGTGAATATTGAAGTGACGGATCATATTGTTGGGCTAGTCTAATGGCGCGCATTAAATAGAATCTGGCGGAATCAGGATGATTAGTGCCATAAATACTGCCAATAGCGCCGAGACCGTATATAATGAAGTTAGTATCGGCCAAGATACTGAAATAACGTATCGATTTTTTGAAACGAATTATTGCCGTACTGTCTTGAGAGTATTCTAACCGGTATAGATCGGCGATGCGTGTGTTGATTTGGCCCAGGTTGGTGTAGTCTTTGGGATCGGCGTTGAATTCGGCAGTCTTGTAGTAGTACATGGCGCTGTCGATGTGGGTGAGTTCTTTCATGACGGTGCCCTTGTAGAGGAAGGCGCGGGTGAGTTTCTCGCGGTCGCCGCTGTGGGCGCGGTAGTAGTCCATGGCACGTGTGATGGCGCTGTCGTCGCGGGCGGTGATCTCCACATAGCACTTATAGCGGGCCTGGGTGGCGAGCAGGTCGCGGTAGGCCTGGTCGCGCTCGCCCGTCAGGCTGTCGATGGCCGTGACGATGGCCAGGGCGCTGTCGGGGTCGGCCCACATCAGGCTGTCGGCCGCCACGAGCCGCGCGTCGTAGCGGTGCATGCCGCCACAGCCCGTGACCAGTGCCACGAGCACCATTGCCAATATGAACTTCACAAGACGTTGCATGATGCTTGCAAAGGTAATCATTTTTCCCGATGGACTTGAATTTTTTGTATTGATAGTTTTCCTTTAATAAAAACGAATTGTCGTTATATCAGCGGTTGTTGTTGAGTAACACGAATGACCATGAAGGCCCACGAATTTCCATCAAATATTTTTTTGATCATTCATGGTCATTCATGGTCATTCATGTCTAATTCAATGTCGCCATCGAGCATCAAAGCGGATGGCCTTGTATTTATTGTACTTATTGTCTTCCTTTTAAAAAAGAGAGTTGTTTTTCCTTTGAGTGTTGAAGAGTATTATTTCTTCTTCTTGGTTGTCTTTTTGGATTTCTTGGGGGTGATGTTCAGCAGGCGGGCATATTCGCCGGGCTTGTCAAACATTTCCTTGGCTTTGTCGAGGAACTCATCATCCTTGATGGAGTTCTCGACCTGGCCGCGCTGATAGTACAGGCGGTCCATGATTTCCTGGCCGACCAGATAGGAGATGTCGCGGCGGTGCAGGTCCAGGTCGTGATCCAGGTCGTGCTTGAGCATGGCCTCCAGCCGGTCGAACTGGGCCTCGATGGAGTCGTTCATGTAGCCCTCGGCAGTGGCCGTCTTGCGCAGCGTGGCCAGCTGTTGCTCGCATACCTTGTCGTATTCAAACTTTTCGGGGTTGATAAACGCCTTGAATTCGTCGAACATGGCATCGGTCACCTGGAAGTCGGCAGGATTGGGAATCTCGTCCTGGTGCTCGGCGACATATTTGGTGGCGAAGTCAAAGTCCCAGTGGTCGCGCATGATGTTATAGACGAGGCGCTTCAATTCGCGGGGCTCGACCTTCAGGTCGGGGGCGATGCCGCCACCCTCGCGCACCTCGCGGCCATGGGCGGTGTAGAAGACGCGCGCTGTGCTGTCGGTAGTGGTCTTCTTGTAGGTGCCGTCGGCGTTGCGGTTGCCGTAGTCCACCTCCTGGATGAGGCGTCCGCTGGGGATGTAATATTTGGCGATAGTGACCTTGAGCATTCCGTCATAGGGCAGATTGCGGGTCGATTGCACCAGTCCCTTGCCATAGGAGCGTGAGCCGATGATCACGGCGCGGTCCAAGTCTTGCAAGGCGCCAGCGGTGATCTCGCTCGCACTGGCCGAACCTCCGTCGATGAGCACTGCCAGGGGGATGTCGGTGTCCACGGGATCGACAGTGGTCTTGTAAGTGCGCTCGCTCGACTTGTCGCGGCCGCGCATCTGCAGCACCTGGGTGCCCTTGGGGACAAAGAGGCCCACGATCTGGATGGCACCCTCGACAATACCGCCGCCGTTGCTGCGCAGATCCAGAACGATGTTCTCGACGCGGGGATCCTTCTTGAGCTCGATGAGAGCGTCGCGCACCTGCTGGGCCGACTTCTCGTTGAAGGTCGTCAAGTCGATATAGCCAATGTTGCCACGTGTCACGCCATAGTAAGGCACTGGGTTGACGCTGATGGTCTCGCGGTTGAATGAGAAAGTCTTGACGCTGTCCTGGTCATAGGGACGCACCACGGTCACCGTCAGGTGGGTGTTGGCCTGTCCTTTCAGATGCTTGCTCACCTGCTCGCTGTTCCAACCAACGGTGCTGTCACCGTCAATCATGATGATGCGGTCGCCGGAGCGCAGTCCGGCACGCGCCGCGGGGCTGCCCTCATAGGGGCCGCTGATGTAGACGCCCTTCTTGCCGTCGATGGTGCGCTCCATCAGGTAACTGCCTATGCCGCCATACTCGCCCGTGCTCAGCGTCATGAACTCGTCGGCCTCCTTGGCAGGGATATACTCGGTGTAGGGGTCGATATCGTCGAGCATCGCGTTAATGGCGTTTTCGATACTCTTTTGGGCATCGATAGTGTCCACATAGAACGTGTTCAACTCCTTGTACAGCGCGTTGAAGATGTCCAGGCTACGGGCCACGGCAGCGTCATCGTTCACAGCGCGGTCGTTATCGGCAAGCGCAGCAGGAGCGGCAATGCTCAGCGCCACACATCCCCACACAAGATATTTGAGTGTCTTTTTCATTCCTCTTATCATTATTATTTAGGCTGCGAAAATACTACTATTCCTCGAATATCGGCCATTTTACTGCCCTAAAAAAGCATGATATGACTGTTTTTTTCAAGATTTTTCATTTTTTTATTGCACAGTTCAAGAATTGGTACTATCTTTGCACCGCATTTTTCGGCAGGGTAGCCGACAAAATGCTGAAAAAGCTTCTTTAGCTCAGTTGGTTAGAGCATCTGACTGTTAATCAGGGGGTCCTTGGTTCAAGTCCAAGAAGAAGCGCGACATAATAGATAGATATTTAAGAGAGGAATGCTTCTTTAGCTCAGTTGGTTAGAGCATCTGACTGTTAATCAGGGGGTCCTTGGTTCAAGTCCAAGAAGAAGCGCCAAAGACGAGACTGCGTGAGTAGCCTCGTTTTTGGTTATATACCCCCCAGCCTCCCGTCTAGAGTTAAAAGGGAGTGCGTGGCCTGTTTTTAGGCCTGCTGTTGAAGGCTGAATCAGAAAAATGCAGTACCTTTGTCGTCAATCATTAACAAAAGATATCGATAGCGTATGGAAGACATACTCACTGCATTGAGTGACTGGATCGTGGCCGCCAGCGACGCTGTGTGTGGCTACCCTGAATTTTTTCTGCTCATCGGCGGCGGATTGTTCCTTTTCTTGTTTTCGGGAGCAGTGTCCATCCGGCGGCTGCCGTGGGCGATGCGTGCCCTGCGCGACAAGCAGGCCAGCGACAGCGGCAAGCAGTCGGGGCAGATCAGTTCGGTGCAGGCCCTGCTGAGTGCTATCGCCGCCACCGTTGGCATGGGCAACATCGCCGGCGTGGCCATCGCTCTGTCGGTGGGAGGACCTGGCACGGTCTTCTGGATGTGGGTTAGCGCTCTGGTGGGAATGAGCACCAAGTTCTTTGAGGGCAGTTTGTCCATCATGTACAAGGGCAAGGACAGCGCCGGCGAGGTGCAAGGCGGTCCCATGTACATCATCACCAAGGGCTTGGGCGAGAAATGGAAACCGCTGGCTGTTGCTTTCTCGATCTTCGGTCTCGTGGGCACGTTGTGCTTCATGCAGGCCAATCAGCTGGTCGAGTCGGTAACGACGGTATTCACTACACCTATGGGTATCGAGAACACGCTGACGCTGCGCTTCATCATGGGCGTGGTCATGGTGGCCATAGTGGGTGCCGTGATTTTGGGCGGTATCAAGCGCATTGCTCTGTTTGCCTCACGCATCGTGCCCGTAATGGTCGTCCTTTACCTCATCATGGTGCTTGTGATCATGGCCATGAACTATAAGGCCATCCCGGGCGTGTTTGGGCAGATTTTTGAAGGAGCCTTCAGCATGAAGGCAGGCTTCGGCGCCTTTGCCTACGTTGCTCTGACAGGAGCCAGGCGTGCTGCCTTTGTCAACGAGGCTGGCGTGGGTACCGCCTCGATGATGCACGGTGCCAGCAAGAACACCGACCCCATTCGCGAGGGCCTCATCGCTATGCTCGGCCCGGCTATCGACTCGGGCCTGGTGTGCACGCTCACCTCTATCCCCATCATCATCGCCGGCAACTATGTTGGTCTGACCGACCCCAAGGGCTTGTATGTTGCCCTAGGAGCGTGGGGTCAGCTGCTGCCAGGTATTGGTCACCTGCTGCTGATGACGATTGTCTTCTTCTTTGCCTTCTCGACGATGTTCTCCTATAGCTATTATGGCCAAAAGTGCACCAACTATCTGTTTGGTGCCCACAACGTCAAGTGGTACAATTACTACTACCTGGCTATGATCATCGTTGCCGCCATGATTCCGCTCAAGGTCATGGTGAGCATTATGGACCTGGCCTTTGCGCTGATGGCCCTGTGCACCATGTTCACCATCATCGCCCTGGCGCCCCGTGTGAAGAAACTCATGGCCACTTATTTTACAAAGCAGGATTGACCTGTTTAGCCCAACAATCAACCGCCTGGATTATTGTGTCAAGTCAATAACCCAGGCGGTTGTTTATTAAGATGGTTCGTTCCTCTAGTCGTTGAGGATGAGCATGGCATCGCCGTAGGCGCCGAAGCGGTACTTCTCGTCGATGGCCACTTGGTAGGCATTCATCGTCTGCTCATAGCCGCCGAAGGCTGCCTGTGCCATCAGCATGATCGAGTAAGGCATGTGGAAGTTGGTCACCAGGGCGTCGCAGGTTGTGCACTCATAGGGCGGGAAGAGGAACTTGTTGCTCCAGCCGCCGTAGGGCTTGATGTGGCCGTTCATGCCCACGCAGGTCTCAAAGGCGCGCAGCACTGACGTGCCGATGGCACATACCTTGTTGCCGCCGTCTCGCAGCGTGTTGACCTTCTCGGCCAGCTCCACGCTGACGTCCATTTCCTCGCTGTCCATGCGATGTTTTGACAGGTCCTCGACGTCGATGTCGCGGTAGCTGCCCAGGCTGATGTGCATCGTGATGAAGTCGCAGTCGATGTCTCTAATCTCCATGCGTCGCATCAGCTCTCGTGAGAAGTGCAGACCGGCTGCTGGAGCCACCACGGCACCCTCCTTGCTGGCAAAGATCGTCTGGTAGCGCTCGGCATCCTCGGGCTCGGCATCGCGGGCGATGTAGTAGGGCAGAGGAGTGTTGCCCAGGTTATAGAGGTCCCTCTTGAACGTATCGTGGTCGCCGTCATAGAGGAATCGCAGCGTTCGTCCGCGCGAGGTGGTGTTGTCGATGACCTCGGCCACCATCGAGTCGTCCAGGCCGAAGTAGAGCTTGTTGCCGATGCGTATCTTGCGAGCGGGCTCGACGAGCACATCCCACAGCTTGTTGTTGGGGTTGAGCTCACGCAGCAAGAACACCTCGATTCGCGCACCTGTCTTCTCCTTGTTTCCAAAGAGCTTGGCAGGGAACACCTGGGTGTCGTTGAACACAAACAGGTCGTGCGGGCTGAAGTATTCAAGGATTTCCTTGAATATCTTGTGTTCGATTTGGTTGCTGCGCTTGTGCAGCACCATCAGTCGGGACTCGTCACGCACGGGTGCGGGATGTGAAGCAATCAGCTCCTGGGGCATTCGGGTATTGAATTCTGACAGTTTCATATTTTATTTAGTTGTTAGTTCTTAGTTTCTAGTTTCTAGTCCCTAGTTGTTAGTTCTTAGTTGTTAGTTTCTAGTTTCTAGTTTCTAGTTTCTAGTTGTTAGTTTGTATTTTATTTGATTTGTGACGTGCGCTTGGGCGGCGCGGCACAATGTTGCTTGGTTTGCTTGGCGGCCTGGCGCTCGGCCTTTTGGCGTGCGGCGCGCTCGCGGTTCTCGATGCGCTCTCGCTCCAGTCGCTCGGCAGCGGCTTGTTCGGGCGAGACGTAGGTCTCGTTGTCCAGTTTCTCGACCAGCTGCTCTAGTGTGAGGCACTTGTCCACGCTCACGTCACCCACGCGCGTGCGTCTCAAGGCCGTGAGGTGGGCACCGCTTCCCAGTGCCACGCCGATGTCGCGTGCCAGCGCACGGATATAGGTTCCCTTGCTGCACACCACACGTATTTGCAACGTGGGCTCGTCGGGCAACCCGCATTTCAGCACCTCGATCTCGTCGATGACGAGTGTCTTGGGACGTATTTCCACGTCCTGGCCTTTGCGCGCCAGCTTGTAGGCGGGTTTGCCGTCAATCTTGCAGGCCGAAAACGATGGCGGCACCTGCTCGATGCTTCCCGTGAACTGCTCATGCAGCACGCGGTCGATGAGTGGCCTGTCGATGTGGCGCCACTCATAGGTCTCATCTACCTCGGTCTCCAGGTCATAGCTGGGAGTTGTGGCCCCCAGCCTCAAGTCGGCAATATATTCCTTGACGCCAGCCTGCAACTCGTCGATGCGCTTGGTGGCATGGCCGGTGCACAGCAAGAGCACGCCTGTGGCCAACGGGTCGAGCGTTCCTGCATGACCCACCTTGACCTGACGGGTCTTCAAGTGTGTGCGCAGGACGGCGCGTACCTTCTTTACCGCTGCAAAGGATGTCATCCTCAGCGGCTTGTCGATGCAGAATATTTCACCTTCGATAGGGTTCAACATATCGGATAATCGTATTGGAATGATTGAGGCTCAAAGAATTCCTTTCTAGTCCACCATCTGCAGCGATTGTCCGCTCAGCAGCAGTGCCAGGATGACGATACCGACAACGATGCGGTACCAACCGAAGGCCTTGAAGCCGTATTTGGTGAGGAAATTCACGAACCACTTCATGGCGAGCAGTGCCACGATAAAGGCGACCACGCAGCCCACAATCAAGACGATGATATTGTGTGATGTTGCCCAGTCGGCATTGTCCTTGAACAAATCCACAAGGTCCAGCAGTGTTGCTCCGGCCATGGTGGGCACCGCCAGGAAGAATGAGAATTCAGCGGCTTTGCGCCGGCTGAGTTTCTGTGACATACCTCCCACGATGGTCGCCATGCTGCGGCTCACACCGGGAATGACCGATATACACTGGAAGAGACCGATCTTGAAGGCCTTGCGCTCGTCCAGTTGCACGGCTTCGCTGCCCTTGTTGAAGATGCGGTCGCAGAACAGCATGAACACACCACCTGCCACCAGCATGATGGCCACCACCATGACGCTGTCGAGCAGCCAGTCGAGCAGCCCCGACTTTTTGGCTGCTAGACCGATGATGACTGCGGGTATTACACCCACCAGCAGCAGCCAGTAGAAATACCACTTGTGCTTGAACTTCTGCCATGCCGATGCTCCTGCCGGTGCGGGTGTGCGGTCAAGACGGAAAAACCGTTTCCAGTAGAGCACGACTACCGACAGGATGGCGCCGAACTGGATGATGAAAGTGAACGCATGCACAAAGGCATCGCCCTGAGCAACACCCAGCAGATTCTGGGCGATAATCATGTGTCCAGTTGACGAAACAGGAAGGAACTCGGTGAGTCCTTCCACAATGGCAATAATGATTGCTTGAAGCAGATCCATTCTAACGAGTGCTTATTCTTGTACGTTAGTGGTGTCTTGGTCTTGAACCGTCTTGTCCTTCTTGCGGTAGATGATGGCAAACGCCATGAGCACGAAGCCCAGGAAGGCGATGATCGGTCCCACGGTGATGCGGCGGCTCTCAAAGATGTCGTTGTTGAACGTGTCGCCGACATTGGCGTTACCGGTCATCAGCCAAAAGCCGATTGCAATCAACAGCAGGCAGATGCCCATGAGAATAAAGTTAATCTTTCCCAGCGGATAGGTGACTTTTTCACCTGGCTTTGTCTCGACTTGAGTTTTCTTTTCGTTTGTTGCCATTTATTCTTGTAATTAGTGTCTGGTTTAGAATACCAGGTTTCTTAATATTGACAGCAGCAATAGGGTGCACAAAGGCGCACATCACTGCAATTTGCCGCAAAAGTACAACATGAAAGCCCCTTTGTCAATAGTTTTAACCCATTTTATGATTTCAAGGGCCTTCTGCGGACGTAGCTCGCGGTTTAGTTTCTAGTTGGCATCCGCGTTCCTTTGGGCCTCACGCTAAGACGCGAAGCCGCTAAGTTGTTTTTAATTGCTCGCAAGTGCTCGCAAAAAATTAAACAAAATTCTTATTGGCATCCGCGTTCTTTATAATTAAAGACAACTTAACCAACTCAAACAACTGGCTTCCGCGCCCCTGTTTCCGGGAACGCGGAAGCCTCTTTAAGCTTTATCCTTTAAGCTTTAAGCTGCGAGGGCAGCGAGCATTACCAGGTCTCGTTGAGCATGTAGTCGATGAGGGCTGTGATGTCCTCAAGGTTGATGATGCCGTCGATCTTGCAATCGGCTGATTGCGGGTTGATGAGCGACTGGTCGTCGTTGAGCAAATAGTCGATTAAGGTGATGACATCGGTGAGATTGATGATGCCGTCGTTATTCACGTCGCCTCGCAATGCGGTTGGTGCTTCGCCTTCGTCAAGTACGATCTGCAATTTGTTGGCATTGGTAGAAGTGACATTGTTGGCATAGACCTCAAACGCGTTCACTGTGCCCTGGTCAGCTTTCACAAAGTGGCTTCCTGCAGCATTGAGGAAGAAGGCGTTGTCGATGTCCTTCTGTGCAAATTCTCCGACGATCATGTGGTGGGGTCCGCTGGTGATTGCCGAGGGATTGGGCTTAACGGTCACATTGGTGCCGCTGAAGACGAAGGTCTTGTCACGCATGTCGGCTCCTTCGGTGCCATCGTTGGGCGCCACGAAATAGGGGACGTTAGCGGCAAGTTCTTCTCCCATGTACTGGGCGAACAGTTGTGCATTATTGGAATTATCCTCGGCCATGTCATAGTTGCAAACCCAGAGCCCTTTGGCATCGGTCTTGCTGTGCATCCAGTCGATAGCCTCGCCATCGGCGGTGACACTAGTGGCATTGAATGGCAATACCATGGTGCTCCATCCGCCTTGTTGCCCAGCATGGCGTCCCTGTGTAAAGGTTCGCTCATAGCTGATGTTGTCGGCTCTGAAACGGTAGGGGGCGTAGAAGTCGTAGCCGTGTTTCAGTACGATATCGGTTTGGGCTACATTGTTCTTGATGACGTTTCTGGCTTCGAGTCCTGCGGGGGTATATCTCGTGTCAGACCCGATGTAATACAGCGCGTTGGGATTGTCATTGGGGATGAGTGAGGTGAGGTTGAGTCCCTCGAGGCTTACGGCTGCTGCATTCTCGGGAACGCGGATGCCGTTGTAAGGTTTGTAACCCACACGGTTGCCGCTGCCGTCCCAAACCACCATACCACGGTTGATGGTATAGAACTTGGATTCACCGGGTTTTACGAGGTTCTTGGTGGAGTCGTTCTCGTTGCGGCCGTAGATGTTGAGGGCATATACTGAGCCGAACGCCAGGTTGTCGAACTCGAAGAAGAACGTCTGTGTCTCTCCTGCGGGGATGACCACGTTGCGGCTCAGGTAGGTCACCATTGTGCCGTGGTTGTTCTCGTCAACGATGAACAGTGGCGCCAGGATGTAGCGGTTGTACTCGCCCTCGGTGTTGTTGTTGGTCACATCGACCTTGAACTTGATGTGGCTGTCATAGATTATCATGTCCTCATCGGCATTCAGGGCATTGATATCCACGCTCAGGTTCATCGGGTAGGTTACTGAGCCGGCGATGTTTACCGAGCCGGTACCGGGAATAGCGGGATTCCACGAAGTGTCATAGGCTGAAATGTGAGCGCCCTTGGTGCCAGCGTTCTTGGGTGTGAAGTTGAAGGTCACCACCTTGGTGCCGCCAGCGGGAATCTCGGCCTCGACGACGGTGGTGTATTCACCATACTCGTCGATGGGTTCATTGTCGACATAGAGGAATAGTCTGCCGCTATAACGGTCTGAGCTGTTGTTCTTGACCGTCACGTGGCATTGCTCGGCCAGTCCTACCTTCTCGCCACCGGTGAACTCGAAGTTGGTGGCCTGGAGGTCCATGACAGGATGGTCGGCCATGGTGATCCAGTTGCCGTTGATGGTGGCTTCGATGTAATAGCGGTCGCTCTCGATCATGGGATCCCAGACGTTGCTACCCGGAATACTGCTCACGGGAACGATCTTGTAGGTTCCGTCGGGAAGATTCTTGGCGAAGGGATAGGTCACTGAGCTCTGGCTCTCGGGCCAGCTGTCGGTAATGGAGAGGAAGCTGGAACCATAGTAGGTTTGAGCAATTATTTCGATGAAGTTGTCGTCGCTGTCATAGAGTGCGATGCCGCGCAGGTACTTCGTGCCATCGTCGATGTGGTCCTCGGCGGTGACCTTGATATAGCGGCGCTTGGTGAGCTTGAACGAGCCATCGTCGCTGCGTTCAAAAGAGCGGGTGCCGGTGTAGTACATGTTCCAGACGGTGAGGCGATGGTCTACCTCGTCGGGCACACCGCTGTATCCGGGCTGGATGCCGATGACGGCGGTCTGGTCGATGTTGTAGCCTTCGAGACTGGTCGTGGAACCGATGCCACCAGCGTAGGGGTTGAGCACCGACAGCACGAAATAGCCGTCACCCAGTCCACCCCAACCCCAGTTGATGTGGAAGAGGTCGCCGTAGGCATAGCCGTCGCAGACAAACGAGTGTCCGCCCCCCGTTCCTGCACGTCCGTTATAAATCATGGGACGTCCCTCGGCCAATTCCTGGTAAATCATGTCTTCCCAGTCGTTCTGCTCATAGTCGCTACGGTAAACCAGCTTGGCATCGTAGTTGAAGTAGTCGTTCAGGGCCGTGGGGATATAGGGGTCGCTAGTGCTCGAAGCGTTAAGTCCATACTGCATGTGTGCTGCACAGCCGGCATAGAGCATGAGCCATGCTACGGCCTCCTTCTCGGCGTCGGTCTCGGCACCTGTGTAGTTGTCACGCATGTTGTCCCAGTCAAACATCATGGGATGGAGGGGGTCGGTGTCAAAAGCGCCGTACTCTTCATGCCAATAAAAGGTGACGACATAAGAAGGAATGGTCTGTGAGCAAGCTAACGGGTGCTTGTAGTAGTTCATGATTTGAGCCATGGACGTGGCCACACAACCCGTATAGGCCAATTCGCCAACGGTGTCGCCGTTCTCGTCGAGATCCATGAACTCGGGGCAGTGATTCCAGTAGGGTCCTGCCTGGTCCCAGTGGCTGGTGATGAGCGGCGAGATGCTGTTGCGTGTTGGGCGAGGCTCCTTGACAGGAGCGTCGGTGACACCCCACTCATCGAGCCTGTTGATTTGGTCGGAGTAGTATTCGAGCCATGCCTGCATGTTGGGCGGGATATTGTTGGGATCGAAATGGCCGCTGTCGGTGTAACCCAGGATAGGGACCGTGCGGTCATCGCCCGACACGATTACATAGCCATTGTTGCCAGTGGTATTGAAAATATAATAGCTGGCTTGATTGGATACTACTTGGCCTTGTGCTGTTTTCTTCAAAGCCTTTCCGGCAGGGGTGGCCTTCAAGGCCGCGCCGGTGCGGTATTGCTGCATGAAGTGGCTGGCGGTCTGGTGAGCCTTCTCGGGAGTAACAGGGGCAGCCGCCACTGTGCTAGCAAGCAATAACATTGCTAGTAAGGTTAAATTTCTCATGTTTTAAGTGTTAAACTGTTAAGTGGTATGTAGTTATGATGTATTAAATGATGCTTTAAGAATGACCTCAGTAAAACGAAAAGCGTGCAAAAATATGAATATTTTTGAAAATATGCAATTTTAGGCGCGAAATTTATCCTTCGCGCCTAAATTTTTTTTACTTTGATAGGAAAATGGGGTAAAAAACTTGTTTTTTGTTATTCTATTTCATGGACTTATTGAGCGGAGGTCTCGGTAGCCTCGTTATTGTTGTGATTCTTGTTGTGAACACGCACTTTGAGCTCGTCAAAACCGAAGCCGTACACGCCGTTGACGTTGCTCTGGGTGATGATGGCCTCGCGGTCAGTCTCCTTGATGATGCGGAAGATGTTGACGCTCTCGTGCTTGCGGCACATGACCATGACAATCTTGACAGCATCCTTGGTGTACCAGCCTATGCCGTCGAGGATGGTGCACCCGCGGTGTGCCACATTATTTATATTATCGGCAATCTGTTCCCACTTCTTGCTGATGATGAGGAACTGCACGCTCTGGCGTGTGTTGTTGATGACACGGTCGGCAGCCACCGAGTAGATGACCATGAAGATAAGACCGTAAACGATCTTGTCAATCGAGTGGAACAGCAGATAGGACGAGCAGATGATGAGCACATCGCAGTACATCATGGTGCGGCCAAAGGAGATGGTGCTGTGCTTGGCGACCATTGCAGCAATGATGTCGGTGCCGCCGGTGCTGCCGCCG
>JAEEGL013293021.1_pt1 | contig 13930 bp, 9 predicted proteins | sample 9134231 | NCBI WGS metagenome assembly JAEEGL01 (sample SAMN16246548, study PRJNA631951) | gut metagenome | biome: gut microbiome; feature: rumen; material: fiber-attached | host: Bos | place: Iran: Karaj | collected 2018-10
CGACATGTCTTCCTGCAAAGTCTCTTCGGGAAAAACGATCCGCTTAAGCGCCAGCGGGCGGCGCGTCGGCAGCCGCCAGTCGCAATGCGCATCGACATGGACAAATCGCAGACAGCCGGAATCATCCAGCGTCGTCCGCATGGTTATGTGCATCGATTACGGGCAGTCCTTTCACCGTTTCAAACAATGCAAGACCCGTTTCATTGCCGATCAGGTAGTTGTCATCCAGAAAAGCCATATCCCATTCCTTTTTTTTATGATTGCTGTTTAATATAAACTGGATTGCGGAGAAATCCAGAGAGTTTTGCGCGAAAAGAGTGAAAAATAGCTTTTATCAAAAAAACACAACGGCGGGGCGCGTTAAAAGCGGAATAACCGGACACCTGATCGCCGAGACCGGCTACACTTTCGGCGGGATCGCCCGGAATATTCTGCTGAAGCATCTTCAAATCGAGAAGGAACAGCCGTCCTCCGCGAAAATGATCCGGTTCGGATAATCCGCGAAAACATCTTTCAGAATGCGTTCCGGATGGACATCCAGTTTTGGATGGAAATGAGAAAAAGCTGTGAGTGCCGGCCGATTCCGGGCAGTCAGCGCTTTGAAATCCCGCGGATCGAAATGCGCCATCTCGCACAAAAGCAGATCCACCGGCCGTGTAAACAGATCGCACATGTCCAGACAGGAAAAGACATCACCGCTGTAAATGATTCTTTTCCCTTCGCAAGTCAGTTCCGTGGTATAGCTTTCACCGCGGTTTTCAGGGGAAATCTCCCGGACCATCGCCGCGGCGTCACGCAAATGATTGTTTCTATGGAATCTCATGGCAAAGGCTCCGATCGCAACTTCATCCGTTTCAGGAATCGGCAGCAGATGAAGCGGGAAATGGATAAACGGACCGAATAGATAGAGCGCCCGGAGAAAGGTCCTGAACGCCTCCACGCCCTCCGAGGGCAGAAAAATGGTGAACGGCGTTGTTTTCTGCTGGATCAGAAACGTGGTAAGCAGCTGCGGCAAAGTACCGCAGTGATCGGAGTGCATGTGCGAGATGACCATGCCGTCCATTTTATCACAGGAAATATCCCGCTGTATCAGATGAATGCTCAATGGTTCGCCGCCGTCCAGCAGGAGATAACGTCCGCCGGATTCCAGCAGAAGTGCATTCTGACAGCAGCGATGTTTTGTTGCAATCCCAGAAGCCGTTCCCAAATAAGTGATGTTCATTGCCGTAAACCTTTCATATTGATCGCCATGTGTAAATTGCAAAAGACGGCGAAGCTTTCCAGCGGATTGTGATCCGGCCGTCAGAAACAGTGATCCGGGCATCGCCTGAAATTCTTTTCCATTCGGTGCGGAAAGGCATTCCCGGAAGGGAAAGTTCCGCAACCGTGTCTTTGCAGTTTTTTTCTCTGAACAGAATGAGAAAACCGGAAATTCCGCTCCTGATGAAGAATCCGGTGATGCTGTGTCCGGTGGGAACTTCCCCGACCGGCAATACGTCCGCATCCGAAAGCAATGGACGCAGTTGTCTGTATACTCCCATCATCTTCCGGCACATCGCCCGATCCGCATCCGGCAGGGAAGACGGTGCGAACCAAAGCAGCGGAGCGGCCGCCATCGGGATTGCCAGCCAGTAATCCCACGGATATTCATCAGGAAAGGATTCTCCTTTTTTCCGGTAGAAATCACGATTGATGTCTCCCGGCCACGGAACTTCGAGCTGCAATTTCTGTGCGGGGATCCAGTGCGCAAGACGCCAGAGATTCCGCAAGGTGCGTTCAGGATGATATCCCAAACCGTGCGGATGGCACAGATACCGGTTCTCAAGAAAAATGGAACCGTATTCCAGAAAACGGAAATAGCCGCCGCGCTGTCCATAGGTCACATCGAAATTGAACCGGATTTTTCCTTGCGATTTCCGGTTCAGGAGCCGGAGCATGGATTCAAAATTCTCCTCCGACACACTGCTTCTCAGGGTTACGCCGTCAAGTTTGAAAACGCTGATCCCGTATTTCCGATGGAAATCAAGGAGGAGCGCCGCGAATTTCCGCCAGTCCGCATAGGCAATATTGTTTGTCGGCGCGCACCACAGGGCCAGTTCAACGCCATGTGCCTTTGCAAAATCGCGCGGAACGGAAAAATCACCGTTCCAGAAGCAGGGTGCAATCTTCCAGAATGTTTCAGCTTCAATCCGTGTGTTTTTTCCGGAAAGATCGGAGAGTGTTCCCCCGTCCTGCCATCCGTCGTCGATCTGATAAAGTTCGGACCCGCATTCTCCGGCGGCCTTCAGTTCCTCCAGCAGGAAATCCGCACTGAGACGCTGCGCGAATTTTCCGCACCCCCACGGGTTTACCACAACCGCAAGATCGCGCGCAGTTCCCGTGCGGAAGCGCAAATAGCTGCGAACGGCTTTTTCCGAATCGCCCTCCGGATGCGTCAGCAGCGTTGTCCGGTAGGAGCAATACCACTTGCCGGGACGCATTTCACCGGGGAAAACGCCCCAGCCGCAGGAAAAAAACATTTTACCATCGCGCCGGAAATCATAATCGGTCAGATCGCGGCGGTCCTCACTGCATGGAGCCTCCTGAAGCCAGGTCATGCCATGCCCATTCCCGTCCGCAAATGTGAGCAGATTTCCATTCAGGAAACGTCCGGCGGCATGATGATGCTCCACCTGTTCGTCGCAGAAATCCGTTCTCGCATGAAATGCAATACACGCCTCCGGATGAAAATGATCGGCAAGACGCATGCAGTCGACGCATCCTTCAGGAAACACTCCCGGCGGGAAATGCCCTTCGTATTCCCTGCGAAGTCCGGGGCGCGTATTCCAGAATACATTCGGCTCGACCTCCATGCGGATCCGATTCCGCATGGAGAGCGCGGGAAAGCCGGGATAAAGGAAAAATGTGCGGAGAATCGTCATCTTCTGCCGGTCTTCCCTGATGCAGAATGTCACTTCCAGATGTTCCGGCTCCAGCTCCGTTGCCTTTCTGACCACGGCGGCAGCAAATCCGGAAGCATATTTCATCTCCTGAAACGAACAGCGATCCCCGTAGAAACTCAGGTCCAGTTCCCGCGGATTCTTTCCGCAGAGCCGCAAGGAATCCTCTCCGCACAGGACAGTCGTCCGGAAACATCCGTCCTTCAGTGATATCTTTCGGAGGAAGAACCGGTTTCCCAATTCAAAATCCGTCTCCGAAACCTGTCGGCAGAACGCATCTTTCAGTGTCCATGCGGATTTGGTTTTCATTTTGCGATCTCTCTGATTCTTCCGCCCAGATAGATCATCCGGAAGTCGTTATCCTTCAGCGTGAACGGGAATTCAATCTTTCCGCCCGTCTCAGGATCGAATGCGGATACGCTTTCCGGGAGCCCCAGCTTTTTCCTGTCGATCTTCAGGTCGATCTTCTGCGGTGCATCGGATGTGTTTCCGAGCACGATCAGCGTTTCTGCCGGGCGTTTGAACCAAGAGCAGAGTACTTTTCCGGAATCCGTTCCGGAAACAGCGCCGTCGTTTTCCCAGTAGGGCATGAATGTGCAGTCAGGAGCGGCGAAACCGAAACGGCTGAGAATCGTCTGACAGCGGTAAAGCAGGGGGCGATGCACTTCCCGTTCCGGGCTGCTCCAGCGGACCTTCGGATACAGATTATGGGTGAACAGATACGCGAACATGCCGCGTGAAAGTTCATAACTGCGTCCGGAGCCGTCCTTCGGATTGAACCACTTCTCCTTTTCAGTCGTCTTGCGCCAGACGCCGGGGAGAATGACCGGAATCGCACCGATCTGAAAGCCGGTCATCTCGGTCCGTATCGTTTCCGGTGTATAGCGCGTCCGGAAGAATGTTTCTCCGAAATGATCCTCCATGTCCAGCTGCACGGTCGCATAGGAGAAAACAGGGACCAGCAGGGCGTTGGTCATGTGGACCTCCAGCATCCGCGGGGAAACTCCCGCCTGATGCTGAAGCACTGCAATGCGGCGGACCAGATCGCGCATGGCGAGAAGTCCGAAATCCGCATGGAGTTCCCCTTCCGCATCGCGGCGTCCGAGCGTGTTCGGATTTTCGCAGGGGACAAGGAACATGTCGTCCAGATAGATGCCTAACCCGGACTTGATGTCCATGCCGTAGCAATAGACCAGATAATCGACCAGAGACGGTGTGAAAAGTGTCCTTCTGCAGGTGGAATAGGTCAGCGGGTTGCGTGTCCATTCCGCCATGTAGTAATGGGATTCCTCCTCAGTAAAGGAGACCAGATGCGGGTCGGTATAGCGGTAGACCTCCTGCGGAACACGCAGTTTGAAAAGCTCCTTCGCCAAGTAGTTGACACCGCTGGTCAGCCACTCGATATAACTCTTGTTTCTCGGATCGGGCGACTGATACGGGGCTGTAACTCGTTTCAGCGTCGGACCGTGCTTTTTCCGCCATTGCGCGAAACATTCCGGCAGACCGGCGGTATCGCCTTTCCGGATGGCTTTCACGGCGGCGTCGGCAAACGAATTGTCCCATGATACCACACGGTGAGAATGCGGAGAAGCGAAACCCGAAAGACGGCCGTCAAGAATGAAGATGTTCTTCATGCCCTCAATAATGTGCCCGATGTCGCTTCTGGTATATCCTTTGAGTTCAGCAGGAATCGGTTTCACAGGTGTGGCGTGGAATCCGAACTGGATATCGCGTCTGCCCGGAGCGACCGGGAGATTGATCAGATCGACCTCCAGACGGACTTCCCCGTTGAAACGGACGATGCGGAACGCGGGACGTTTCCGGTCAAGTTTCATGCCGAAGCTGGAATTCAGGAAAAAGCTCAAGCCGCGCGATTCCGTTCCGAGCCAGAGATAGGGAACGACCTGCGGATGGATCTCCTCGCTGCCGAAATCGGCGGAGCGCGCTATCATGGAGCCGTTCCATACCTCGCCTTCTCCTTTCGGCAGAGCGCCGGAAGGATTATGACGGATCCCGTTTGTCACGGCATGAAAGAGCCGTGCTTCGTTCTCTTTCAGCGGAACAGCCAATGTAAGATGGTCCAGTTTCAGGCCCGGCTGCGTTTGAACGGAAAGACGGTTCCAGAAGAAGCCGTCGCATTCCAGAACCGCATTGCTTTCAAGCCGGATTCCCTCCCCCGATGCTTCGGAAGCGATCTGCACTTCATAGCCATTTTCCCGCAGAGAAAGTTTCGGAGATGTGCTTTTGAGCGCAATGCTTCTGCCGCCGGCTTCCGCTTCGTAATACATCGGACGCGCAAGCAGTTCGCGCCCGTCCGCATACAGTGAACGCCAGAGACCCGCGGAATGAAATGTCGTGCTCCGGAGCAGGTATTCGGCTTTGTCACCCGATACTTTCAGCGGCTGGAACGGCGGGATGATAATCTTATCGTTTCCAAGCCTTTTCCCTGTGAAGCGGAAGTTGCGGACCGTCAGCGTATAAACGCGTTTCCGGAGATACTGCTTGCCGTCCTTGCCGGTCAAGCTGAGAAAAAGCGGATATTGTCCCGGAACAGAAGGTGCATGAAGTGCCGCCTGCCAGACACCGTTCCGCTGAAACGTTCCCTTGACTGCCGGACCATCGCCGAGCTTAAACTCAACCAAATCGGCAGGTGCCGACGGCAGAAATTCGACCGTCAGCTTCTCATAGCCGGGATAGTGGAAAACGGAACCGCTGCCGATCTCTTTCTGATCGAATTCTCCGCTTGCGGGGAACTTGCCTGCGTTTCTGGCGCGGATGCCGGTCATGCGGCGGTGATGCAGATAACGCCCGCTCTGCGCATCCTTGAGCAGGACGTAGAGGCTGTAAATGTTCTTGTCGCCGGTCCTGTGTGACAGCGTAACGCTTCCCGGACCGGAAAGTGTACGGTGCGCCCATGCCGCATCGGTGATTTTCGGAACGACCTTTCCGTTGATTTTCGGATATGCATGCCGCTGCAGAAGCACACAGAGCTCATAACTCTTTCCCTGCGGAACACCGGCAAGGTCAAGCTGCACGTTCCAATTGCCGTTTTCGGGAATGCCGAGATCCTTGTACTCCAGCGAAGGAATATCCTTGCGGTCCCAGCGGAGCATCATCATCTGCCGGGCATCCGTATGATTGTTTGCGGATACGATGTTCGTCGTTCCCGCACCGCTCCAGTTCCGTCCGACCAGAAAACGCAGCGACCGTGAGGGACTGCCGATCGACTTCAGCGGGATCTGCATCTCCAGAGTCCAGAATCCCTCCGCGATCCGGTTCTCATACCGGATCCCGTCGCAGTTCCAGTTCACATCTGTACCTTGCACGCTCCCGATGTTGACCACGCGGTCGTATTTTGCACCGAAACTGTTCAGGATCAGATGATACACCTTGTCCGGCTCTGTATCGGAACAGAAGGAGAGTTCCACGGAATCGTCGCCGCAGATCTGCACCATGTCGTTTTTGAAAGTCTGCGTGCGGAGTCCGCCGCCGGGGTCGGTGTTCGGGGTCGTCGTCCGCACCGCCAGATAGAGATTCTCCGCGTCCATTGCCATGCTGACGAAACCGCGTTTATCCGCGATCAAAGGGCCTTTCAGATTGGAGAATCCCGCCAGCGTCAGACCTGGCACATATTCGTTTTCGGAAACGATCCCGTCCAACTTGGGTTTCCGGCCGTCCGGAAGAAGTCCGATCACGGAATTTGCGGACTGGAAGGCGACACGGCGGGTCTGTTCGCGCAGTTCATCGGCGTGGAGAACCGCACAAAGCCCGATCAGAAAAAAGAGCTTCTTATGCATTGCGCCTCATCCCTTATTATTGTGCCGCGGGGATCAGTTCCGCCTTGACATTTTCAAAACTGACCTCGGAGAAACGCCATGCCACGAGAACGATCTGAATGAAAGCGGTATCCTTCCCCTTCATGTTCTCGATTTTCAGGCTTTCCACAACGGTTTCCTTTGCCGCGGGAACATCCCTGAGAGTTCCCTGCTGCATCGCAATGTAATTGTTTTTCGCATCGCGCAGGTAGATGGCGAAACAGAATTTTCCCTTGCCGGAAACCGTTCCGGAAATCCGGACAGCATCACCGGCTTTCGCCCGATGGATCTTGCGTGAGAAAAAATGTGTCGGAATGTTTTTCGATGCGACTGTCAGAGTGGCAGCCCCATCCTTGCCCTGCCGGATGCTGCCGATTCCGATGTTCGGGTTTTTAACATGGTTTTTCACCCAGCCGGGAGCGGTTTCCGCATCTGCGGACGCTCCGGCGAACGTTCCGTTGATGTCCAGTTCCGTTCCGCAGAACGCGGCTGCGGGAATGAGGAGCATTCCCAGTGTCTGTGCAAGAGATTTCATGTTGTTCCTTTCTGTTGTGATTTGATAAGGGGTTGCATAATATTTGAATTTGAGTGAATACAGTTTACCCTGGAAGAAACCGCAGTTACCGTATCCGGGATAGCGCTTGGTGTTGTATCCGCCGAACACGGCGGCGGTCGGCTGCTGGGCACGTTCCGAAAAGGGAAATGCCTGCCATTGACCGTCAACGCCGAAAATCAGATTCCGGTAGTCGTAAATGACAGTGATGCGCAGACGTTTGCCCTTCGGGATCTGCAGACTTGTCGGGAACTCCGTTTTTCTGCCGGCATAGTTCACTCCCATGGATTCAAACGTCGCAAAAAGTCTGCCCGAACGGATCGACAGCATCAGGGAACCCTGACGGTGATTCCCGTGCAGGAAAAGCATCTGATCGCCCTCGGATTCGGTCCGGCAGTCGAACTCCATCGTGAATGCGCCCGTCGGGACCGCTTCCGGGGGAAGGGAAATATAGTTCCCCTTTCCGTCGAATTCCAGGGAATGGCTGCCGTCCGGTTCGCGGACCCACTCCGGCGCGGAGTGAACGGTTCCCGCCGGCGGACCGCTGCTCCACATCATGTGGAAATACTGAAATCCGCCGCCAAGGAGGGCGTCCATGAACGGAAAACTACGGCTGCACAGGATATTGCCGTGTTCCGGATTGAACACATATTCATTTTCTGCCGTTTCCTGTGCCGGAAGTGTAACCGGTTTTCCGGTCGTCGCGGAAAAGACCGTCAGAGCCGTTTCCTGCGACGGTTTTGCGGGGAACAGCAGCGGAGAACGGTAGAGTTTTCCGTCCTCGCTCTGAAGGCGCAGATGAAAAGCGGGAACGGGGAACTGCGATCCGGTCCGGATGCGGAAACAGCATTTCTTGTCTCCGATGGACAGCGGATGATCCATAACTTCATGCCCCTCCATTTTCCGGAAGATGACGGAGATGCAGCCCGGGAGTTCCGCCGCAGTGCTGCCCGCTTTCAAAAGCTCCTCCAGCTTCCAGCTGCCCGATCCGAATTTTCCGAAATCCGCCTGAAGCACCGTGTCTGTTCCCCGTTTCTTGGGAATCAGGAGAAAGAGGGTCGGATTGTCGTAATTCAGCGTGAACGTCCGGAAGACAAGAGTATCTCCCTTCTTCACTGCATAGGGCAGAAAACCGTAATAGGGGGCAACCGGCAGATAGTAAGAAAAATCCTCCATTCCGGCAAGGCGGAACGATGCTTTGCCCGTCTTCCGGGGAAAGGTGGTGAAGGTGATCCTCAGGACATCATACTTTGCGCGGTCGAATTCCGGATGCGCGTCGAAGGCGGAAACCAGCATCCCGTTGTCGAACACTTCCGCCGCACGGAGCGGACGGTCGGAAACAACATCCGCCGCGATCTCATAGCTGCCGTCCGCCTGTTTCCGCACCTGAAAATCCGCTTTGAGCGGTTCAAACAAATCGCGCAGCGGCTGGAGTATCTCCTTGCGTTCCAGTTGAATGGAGCGGTCGATGCGCGTATTGTTCAGATGACGGAACACCAGTTCTTTTCCCGCCGCGTTCACGGTCTTCACCACGGGAGCCAGTGCGCGTACATTCGGGAGCTGTTCCGTGGGAACCGTATAGGTGACGGAACGCATCTTTTCTCCCGTAAACGTCTCCTTCTGAAAAGTCTTCCGCAGTTTTCCGGATTCGTCATACAAAGACACTTCCACCGTGAACGGCGCGGGGTGCGCGCTGTCGGGCACATGCAGAAGTTCGATCTGATATTTTTCGCCGATCCGGACCGTTTTACTGGACGAGACGATCAGGTTCGGAATCGAAAGGTCGTCGCCCTCGTTCGGAATGGGCGCCAGTCCCTTGAGTGTCCGCGCATAATAGCGTATGATCCGCTGCAGTGCTTTGGACCCCGTCATCGTAGGCTGGAAATGCGTATGTTCGTTCGCTTCGTTCCATTCGCAGAGATTGAGGATGTCCGGATTGTAAAGAAGCGCGGTGTCTATGGCTCTCCGCAGATGCAGCGTGCCGTGTTCCGCCTCCGTCAGGCCGCTCTTGTAGTTGATGTAGCCGTGGAAGATGTCGAAGCACAGCAGTTTTCCGCGGTTTTCCGGCAGACTGTAGACTTCTTCAAACAGAGGAACCAGCTCCCTGCGGTCAAGCTCCGGATAAAAAGCCGCGTCGATGTCGTAATTCCCGCGGGGGTCGCGGTTCATGTGGTAGTTGATATGAATCAGTCCATCCGAATGGGCGAGCATTTTCTTCAGCTGTTCCTTCTGCTGTTCCCGGTATTCCGGCAGGAGTTTCCCATGTGTCTTCCAGTGTCCGTAGACATCCAGCCAGCAGTTCACAAATACTGCAAAATCGCTGTATCCGTCGCGTTTGAGCTTCTCCCGCAGTCCGGAAGCCGTTTCCGGCGTGAAATTGCGGTAGTTCACCAGCGGAATCTTTCCGCCGATCCGGGGAGAGTACGGACTCTTCCGCGCGGCGTCAAGCACAGGATAAAGAGGATATCCTCCGCGGCGACCGTCGTTTTTCCGCAGGGAAAGATTCGGACCGGCGGTGATCCCCGGAAGCAAGAGACACTCCCCGGGTTTCGTTCCCGTGTCTTTCAGCAGCTGGAGCAGACGAAAGTAATAATCCGGATAATCGTTGGAAAGGACCAGAAGTCCCGCCATGTCGTATTCCTTCAGGCTTTCCATCTCGCACCGGAAGGATTCGAGCTGCGGATTCTGCGTCTTCCGCAGGGCATTGTCATGGAACAGACCCCGGTCATGCCATTGTCTTGTATAATCGCCGTAGAGCTGGTAAGGCTGGATCCGCGAATAGATCTGCGTATGCTCCGCCGCCCGCGGGCGTTTCCCGATCTGCATTTCCGAAACGTATTCCGTCCGTTCAAACGGAAGTTCCTCCGCGGAAAGCAGGGCGGCCGCGCCCAGCACCACCGAGGAAAAGACGATGCGATGTTTCATATATCGTCTCCTTGTTCAAGTTATTGAAAATCAACGCTGCTCGTGATACCGCTTAACCTCATTTCCAGTCGCCGGCCTGGAAACGGTATCGCGCGTCACAGGCCTCAGCCGGTTCCAGTGCACTCAGTTCATCCGCGGTTTTCTGTCCCACATGACCGTCGGCAAATGCGATGTTGCAGACCCCTTTTGTGAGATAGCGTCCGGTGCTTGTGATATCGTAGATGATACGGGGATTTCCGCCGTGCCGCGGTGCAAATGTCAGGTTGTGGCAGTAGTTGCGTCCCGCCCATGCGCCGTCGGTGATGCCGCGGCTGTCGCCGAGCATCAGTTTCCCGCTGGCATTGACGATCTGCGTCATCTTCAGGAACGGTCCGTTCCGGTCTTCATTTAATGCTCTGTTGATTGCCGGCAGATACCTGTTGAATCCCAGCGTCGTCCAGTTGTAATGCCACGGGTTTGCCGCAGCCGGCGTCTCCACACAGGTGTTTTTGCCGATGATGGAGTAATTGCTCGACACATCCACTTCCGGACAGAAATAGATCCGGTTCTGTTTGATGTATCCGGATTCGTAAAGCAGGTAATTCCAGTAAAAGTTGTAGGCGGCGTTGACCTCCGGACGCTTGAAATAGAACGGCAGCATGTTGTCGCTGCTGTCCGAAACATATTGGTAATAGCCGAGTCCAACCTGTTTCAGCTGATTCTTGCAGCTCAGGGTGCGCGCGGAAACCCTCGCCCGGTTCAATGCGGGCAGCAGCATCCCGGCAAGAATTGCTATGATCGCTATAACGATCAGCAGTTCAATCAGTGTGAAAAGTTGAAGTTTCAGGGGTGTTTTTTTTACATCGTTTTTGACTTCCGGCATAATGCGCTCCTTTTTATTGGGGTTAAAACATCATTTTATTTTTTGAGCCGGTTCTTCGGAACCGGTGCAGGGTAAAGATAACGGTCCTGGTCGTGGTCCAGCGAAAGATGCGCGGTTTCTTCCCAGAACAGATGATCCGTGCTTTCCGGACGGCAGCCGCAGCTGTTTCCGATATGAAGTCCGGATTTGATCAGCACAGGTTCTTTCAGACGGCCCGGATTGCAGGCGGCGATCTTGTCACGCAGAATTTCGACCGCAGTTTTGCAGATCATGCTGACCGGATAGATCAGCGAGGTGAGACCGGTTCCGATGACTTCCGTATAGAAAGAACCCTGGGAACAGATCAAAGCAACATCGTCCGGAACCCGGATCCCGTTCTGTTTCAGGAACAAATAAAGCCGTCCGGCCATCATCTCCGAAACGATGAACAAGGCCGTAACATGGTCTTTCCGGATCAGATCCAATATCTGATCCCCGCTGTCCGGATTGTGAACCAAATCAATGGCAAACTTCTCACGGAAAGGCAGATCGTAATCATGCAGTGAACGGCGGATGCCTTTCAGAAGCAGATCCGTGCTGTAACAGCGGCCATTATGCAGGAAAGCGATTTTCTTGTGCCCATGGCGGATGAAATGTTCCGCCGCCTGTCTGCCGCCGTCTTCCCAGTCGTAATCCACGTCATATTGGCTGTAGCTGATCAGAACCGAAGGAACGGGACAGGCGGAATGAAGAAAATCCTTTCCGATGGACTCATTGATGATAAGCCCTTCGGCTCCGCAGGAGACCAGGTCGCCGGAAATTTTCCGGATCCGGGACGGCAGCACCACCGGTGCGGCAAGCGGGCTGTAGCCGAGGGCGGTCAAATGTGCCGAGAGCGACATGATCATGGCACTCCCGAGACCGTAGAAATGCGGTATGACGCCGACAAGTTTCGTGGGATGCCCCGCCAGCGACAACGCCGCGCGGTTCGGCTGATAGTTGAGATCCCGTGCCAGCGCTAGGATCTTCTCTCTTTTTTCAGCAGAAACTTTGGATGGATTTCTGCCGCTCAGAACCGCCGACACCGCCTGCTGACAGCAGCCCGCCAGCTCCCCGATCCGCTTTGCTGTGATTCTGTTTTTTTCCGCAATCGCCATATTCAGAATTTCCTTTCCTATTAGGTAGTAGGAACTACCAATAATATTCCACAACACACCAATGGTAGTGCGTAAACCTAAATATACAATGCTTTCCACTTATGTCAAGCCCTTTTGCCAATTTTTTTTAAGAATTGTGCGTTATGTCAATTGAAAAAGTAAACGCGCAGGCTGAGAAACTCAAAAATGCGGGCAAATCCGGTAAGGGTGAGCTATTACGTGGAAGTTATCTTGGCGGCGGTATTGTGGGTGCGTTGTTGCCATTCAGTAGGAAGATGGAAAACGAGGCGGACACATTGGGCTTCCGTTACATGGCCCGTGCCGGATACGATCCACAAGGTGCGGTTCGTTTAACTCAAAAGGAGGCATCCAAGAATCCAAATGACCCGCTTTGGAAAAAACTCCTCTCGACTCATCCGGCAGGCCCAAAACGCCTGAAACGGCTGCAGGAAGAATGTCTCGCGATTAAGACCGGTATTCCCCGGAAAGGGTTCTTTCAGCGTTTACTTGAAAAGCCGGATACGGCCAAAGAACCAAAACAGCTTCCTAATGGATGAACGGGTCTGCAAGTTGCCATCGTGCCGGAAATGCAGTTTTTTTGTTTTCGGGTCGTTTACCCGCGCTCTAGCCGCGCCAGCGACCCGGAAAGGGCCTTTTTCTTCAGATTTTTTGTTAGACTCGAAAAAACTGTAGGAGAGTTTTTTCCTGCCACCCTTGGGGTAGTGATAATACAGCAGATTTTGAGTTCAGCGGGGCGCTATTATCACCGGTTAGACCGTGGGTGGCGGTTTGAAACTCGACCGTGTTTCAAACTGCACCCCGCTCTTTTTCTCTCAACCGGGTAGGATTGCTGACCTCAAAAATTCATCGAATCCTACCCAGAGTTCGAATCTCTTTCGAGCGAGTTTTTAACCGCCACCCGGCTGGGTAGGATTCCGAAAAGCATTATTGCTGATTATGAACGATTTGTGAAAACACTCCAGTTTTTCGGGGTCTCCCGGAATTCTCAGAATTCAGACTCCAGAGGGCCGAAAATCGGGAGAAAACGCTCTGATTTTGCGGTCTGAGTGTGTTTCAAACACACAGCGATATGGTTTGTAAAAGCCTTTGTGTCAACGGGTTTTAGCGGAGGCTGCGCAAACTGACTCTGATTTAAAGAATCTGGAGGGGGCCAAAAAAATGGCGGAGAGAGCGGGATACGAAACCACGTTATGCGTTCAAAATCAGAGAAAATACCTGATCCCGGGAATTTAACCGGAATTTTACCGGTCTCAATGTCTGGTCGCCGTTCCCGAGCTGACATTGCACCGTTTTCGGTTTATCCGGGAAAATCCGAACTTTCGTTTCTCCCCAAAATCGTTCTCTGTCTGGATTCCGATTTCCAAAATGTAGACAACAATGAATCAATGGACGTTTATGGGGGAATCCAAGCATTATAGCTTTTCAGGAAACTGATATAAGCAAAATTTGCCATTATCTTGCATTGGCAAATCTATAAAATGTTCTGCAAATAAATGAACATCCATTAAAGAACAAGCAACTATAAGCAAGTAATCATCAATTTTCGAGCGTAGTCATGTAGCGATCATTGCGATTCTGGCGGGGATGTTATTACCGGCGTTGAATAAGGCAAGGGAGACAGCCAGGTGCATTTCGTGCACCAATGCTCTGAAGCAGCATGGGGTTTGGGGTGCCAATTA
>JAEEGL013730114.1_pt1 | contig 13930 bp, 12 predicted proteins | sample 9134231 | NCBI WGS metagenome assembly JAEEGL01 (sample SAMN16246548, study PRJNA631951) | gut metagenome | biome: gut microbiome; feature: rumen; material: fiber-attached | host: Bos | place: Iran: Karaj | collected 2018-10
CACTCAAAAGTTATATTGTTTACAATCACATTGACATTCACACCTTCTTCGTAGAGTTTTCCAAGTTCTACAAAGTAAATCATCGGCCCAAACCCAACTACATAATACCCACCTTCAATGTATTGATCTATTTCTATGGAATTATTAGGTGCGCCGTATACACCTACAACTCTTCTTGTAAAAGTTGGGCCAGATTCATTTGGTAAGGAAAGTGCTAAAATCTGATGAGATACAAACCAATCATCATCATACTTCCCCAAAAGTTGTATATAGTTTCCGAACATAGAGTCATCTTCTGGCGTGTCTTGTGGAAGAATAAAGTGTTCTTCCAGAGATTTCCTGCTGTTTATAACAATGGCATTATTTAATGCAAGGCCAACTACCCTGTACGGATTGCGCACTCTGATCACCGGGTAGTTCACTGCCGGGCGCATTTCTACAGCAGGCTTTTCTTCTGCAGGCTCTGCAGGCTGTTCGTCTGCAGGTTTCTCCTCAGCTGGGCCTGCAGGTTGCTTGTCCGCAGGCTGTTCTTCATGCTTTTCGGTTTTTGTGTTTTTTGGATCGGTTGCTGGGGTATTTGCCGAACTGTTTGCACTGCTATTCCCCTGCCCGCTGTTTCCGGCAGTATCCTGAGATCTGCCGGTATTGCCGGCAGGAGTAGTCTTGTCTTCCACTGCAGGCGTGTTGCCGGCGGGCGGTTCTGGCTCTTCGTCTTTCTCCGGGGCTGGTATATCCGCGGTCTTCGACGTGCTCTGCGGGGTGAAGGATATCCCTCCTGCGGTGCCGCTGAGCATGAGCGTATACTGACCGGACTCCTTTACTTCAGCCGTTTCGGAAAAGGCTACTGCGTTCCTGCCACTTTTGTGCCATGAGGCAACAACAGTATCGCCTTTGCGCAGCACCAGATCCGCTTCTATAGTTTTGCCGGCGAAGCTTGCTGTGGCGCTGCATGTCGCTTTGCTGCCGAGGATCGACAGGCTTATCTGCTTGGCGCCGTTTACGCTGTCAGCGGCAGGCTTTGCAGCAATGGCTATCACTGTACCCAGTACCACCAAAACTGCCACTATCGCAAGAACGATCTTAAATCTCTTCATCTGTAATACCTCCTGTTCTAAAACGCTATGCTTTCTGCGAGTTTTACGGCTTCTTCCTTATTGAGTTCAGAATTGATGACTATCACCAGACCCGCGTTTTCATTTACCCATACCAGTTCTCCTCCTCCGGAGTTTTCGGTCGGCGGATAGAACTGGCATTTTGTTCCCTTTATAAAGACCTCCTCCGGGGTTATGTCTTCACCTAAATGGTCTATGTTTATCACATCGGTCTGTGCTATGTCGTAATAGCTGAGGACTATGGACCTGTCATTTACCGCATCCGTGTATACGATGATGCGGCTTGGATATGAGTCGATATCGTCAGTCTTCATGTATCCTTCAGGCAGCCATGCGGGCTCATGTATCGCATATGCATGGCTATCATCTGTATGGCCGAATGTATAGTCTACAAGCTTGTTGTATATGTTCAGGGTCCAGCTGCGCACTGCAGCATAGGCTGCCGGGCTTGCCGCCATAACGATGCAGAAGCCAAGAGCGGCAACGATCAGCAATGAAGCTATTCTGCGCAGCACCTTGTGCCGCGATACCCTGCGCTCCATTTTTGCAGCAAGGGCGATCACCTGTTTTTTGCGTTCCTCGTAATGTGCAGAAAACACATGGTCCATGCCTTTCGGAGGAATTGAATCAGCCCAGCCGTCCATATAAGCTGCGACCGCCCTCCTGAGCTCTTCTTCTGTAAAAACTGCTGTTGACACTTCTTATTCTCCTATTCGTTCTGAAGCATTTCCTTAAGCAGCTGTCTGGCCCGCTGCAGCTGCTTTTGGACTGTTTTCTGTCCTCTCCCAAGCCGTCCGGCGATTTCTTTCGTGCTGTATCCCCAGTAGTAATACAGTATCAGTGGATCCTTATAGATATTCGGAAGTCTGGCTATCGCGTTCTGCAGTTCTGAAGCATCATCTTGGACCTGAGGCTCTGCTCCTATGGATTCCTCTATCTCATCCAGATCCACTGTCTCAAAATGATTGTTGCGGATGTACAGGTTCAGTGCGCTGTTATAGGCTGCCCTGGCAAGATACGCTTTTGTCCGGGGGTCTTCCGGATCGGGAAGAGTGTTTTTTTCTATCATTCCCAGAAAGACCTGATTCACTGTGTCTTCCGCATCGGACTCGTTTTTGAGTACTAAAACCGCGACCTGATACATGTACCTCTGATACATTGCATAAAGCCTTGCGCAGCGATGCTGCTTTGCCGTATCTTCTATTGTGAGGATAAACAGTGGCAGCATTTTATGTCCTTCTACTTCATATACAAACGACGGAGCAAAAAGTAGACAGGCAGTTGCGATTTTTCCCAGGAAATTTCCTGTAAACCGATATGAGTTCTGTTTTTGCTACATTAAATTTTATATATTCTGCTGTCAGGAAGCAAGAGAAATAAAAAACGGGTCCGAATGCACTCTTATAAAATGCATTCAGATCCGGAACGTATGATGCTTGTTTGCTTAGCCGTCCAGGGATTCCAGAAATTCGCCGAAATCCGTGTAGCCGCTTACGGCAAATTCGTAAAGTATGCTCTGGGCGAAGTTGTACTTTGCGGTCGGCAGAACCACTGCTGCCACGGGGCTTTTGGCTATGCGCCTTTCAGCGCTCTGGATAGCTTCCAGAGAATACGCGGCAACTATCAGCTGGCCGTAGTCCGTGACGTAGTACAGAGCCTCTATGTCGTCGGAGAGGTTGAACTCCTTAAGCTCGGCGTGGCTGTTGTCGGGCTTGAATTCCATGAACATCTCGCCGGTCTCGTGGTCTGTTCTGGTCATTCCCAGACTGTAGATGTCGAAGACCTGGTCGAAGGGTTCCATGTCCTGGGTGAGGATCTCGAAGACCGTGACGTATTCGTTGCGCGAGAGCATCATAGAGGCTTCCGCGGTGCTGATCTTAAAGGCCGAACGCTTGCGGCAGCTTATTACTCTGCCGTCCTGGACTTCTGTTTCGCTCACCACTATCCAGTGCTCGTCGTAGCCTTCCACAAGGGATTCCGAAAGGTAGGACTTTTTTCCCTCGCCGTCGGTGAATTCTTCTATGCTGTTCTTGAGGAAAGTCGCGTGGCGCTGAAGCGATACGTCTTCGAAGCAGTCGTCCGGCACGCCTTTTTTGCGTAGCAGCGCGGCGCCCTGGGGGTCTTTTCCGAACTGCCTCATAAGGTAGTAATTCACTACGCCATAGTCCGTCTTTATGAAGGTGCACATGCGGCGGTGCAGGTTTTCTATCTCCTCTTCTGTAAGCACCGGAGGCTCGTCTGTTATGAAGCGCGCCTGGTCTATGTTTTCCGGAAGCGGCTGCCCTCTGCGCTTTGTTTCCTCCACGAAGCGGCATACCAGGTAGCGGCCCTGCTTTTCAGTGACCGGCCACATCACCGCGCCGAGGCCTCCGAAGCAGGATCTTGTTGCCGTTGCAACGTCTTCTTCCGTATCCAACAGAAAAACAGAGAAGGTATCGAGCCCGATCTCCTCTATGTCGTAGTAATAAAACTGGTAAATGTTCTGGGGTGCGCCGCTTGCCTGATCCTTGATCCAGTGGAGCCGCAGGCCCAGAACGCCCATGAGCCGGGTATCCGTAACGGCGCCGTCCGCAAAGGTGTATCCGCCGCCAAGACCTGCCCCCAGGCCGCCTTCTATCAGAGTTAAGCCAGCCATCTAGCCTCCGTGTTTTCCTTGGAATAAAGCCAAAAACCCGGCATATCACAGCCGGGCCTGAAAGTGCTTGGATGATGCGACTTTTTACTCGATGTTGTACTTCTTCTTGAACTTCTCGACACGGCCGCCGCGGTTGATGAACTTCTGCTGGCCGGTGAAGAACGGATGGCACTCAGAGCAAACGTCCAGTCTGATCTCCGGCTTGTTGGACTTGGTCATGAATGTGTTTCCGCATGCGCAGATGACCTTGCAGTCCATATATTTCGGATGGATTCCTTCCTTCATTTCGAATTTCCTCCTTGTTTCTTGTTAAAACGCCTAATTATATTAGCACACGGATATTGCTTATGCAAGCACTTTTTGCGCTTATTTGCCGAAACTGTAGTCTATATTTTCACGATGGGCCTTCGACCACTGGCGGTAGCGCACGAACATGGCGATATCGGTGATGACCCAGGACGCTACGTACACCAGGGCCAGCGTCATGAGCGTGTGCGAGATCATGCCGAACACTATCCACACCCACAGAATACGGAAGCCCGCGATTCCGATCGCCATGATTATTACAGGCACCACGGCGTCGCCCGCTCCACGAAGCGTCCCCATCAGGACGTCTATAGCGGTCCAGGTGAAATAGAACGGCACGAAGTACCACAGCAGTTCCCAGGTCTTATCTAAAAGCGCCTGATCCTCCGAGAACAGCGGCAGCGCTAGCTTTCCGACCACCATTATCAGCACGCTGAGCGCAACCGTTACGACCGAGAAAAGCCTAAAACTTATCTTTACGCAGTCCCTTACGCGGTCCATGCGCCCTGCTCCGTAGTTCTGGCCAACGAAATTAGTGACCGAAATGCCTGCGGCGTTTATGACAGCCCAGTAGAAGCCGTCAACCTTGCCCGTAAGAGTCCAGGCGGCCACGACGGTGGTGCCAAGTGTATTTACGCCTGTCTGTATTACGGCGTTGGAAAAGCCGAACATAATGTTCTGAAGCCCTGCCGGCACGCCTATGCCGAGCATGCGCTTTAAGGTGGGCACGTCTATGCGCAGGAGCTCCTTTTTGAGCCTATAGGGCTCGTCAGTGTGGGTTAGGCGCATAAGTACCAGGAAGCAGCTTATGATCTGCGAAGCGGCAGTTGCGGCAGCCGCGCCGCGAACGCCCCAGCCGAGGACCGCTACGAACAGCAGATCAAGCACTATATTGGTGACACAGCAGGAAAGCAGGTACAGGAAAGGCCTTCTGGAATCCCCGCAGGCGCGCAGTATGCCGGCTCCCATGTTGTACAGGAGCACGAAGGTGGTGCTGCAGAAACATATGCGCAGGTAAGCCGTGGCGTTTGCCACAGTATCCGCCGGGGCGCCCATGATGTGCAGGAAAAAGCCCGCGCCCATCTCGCCTATCGCCGTGACGGCAAGCCCCATGAAAAAGCAGAAAAGCACCGCGGTGTTAGCGGCCCTTGACACGCCGTTCTCGTTCTTTTCACCGTAAAAATGCGCCACTATGACGGAAGATCCGCTGGTGAGCGCTACAAAAAATCCTATAAGGATGTTTACTATCTGCGTGGTGCTGCCGCCGACCGAAGCCAGCGCCACAGTCCCCACGAAACGCCCAACTATTATGGCGTCCGCCGTGTTGTAGAGCTGCTGCACTATGGTGCCCGCAGCTACCGGAAGGAAGAAGCTTATGAGCTTTCTTACTATGCCTCCTTCCGTAAGATCGTGTGAATTCGAATTTACCATCTATCTGTGACCTCAGATGCGCTGCGCCCTGAGGATCCTGTCCTTTCCCGCCAGATCCTTTATGATCTGCGCGCTTCGGTATGAGCCGGATTCCACCGCCAGAGACACCGCCTCCGCGCCCTGGTCGTCCCCTATCTCCATGAGAAGAAGCCCGCCTTCCTTAAGGTACTGCGGAGCTTCGTTTATGATGCGCCTTATTATATCCAGCCCGTCCGCGCCGCCGTCGAGCGCCATGCGCGGCTCGTGGTCCTTTACCTCCCTGGCAAGGCTATCTATTGCCCCGGAAGGAATGTAGGGCGGATTGGTGAGTATCGCGTCGAAAGGCCTGGCGCCGTTCCTAGGGTCGTCCGCGTCCTTAAGCGCTGCGAAAAGATCCCCTCTTTGGACCTGCACGTTTTTGTACGGCTTGAGGTTTACCCTGGCGAGCATGAAAGCCCTGGGCGAAAGCTCCGTAGCCACCACCCTTGCCTCCGGCAGGTTTGCCGCAACGGCCGCTGCTATGGCGCCGCTTCCGGTGCAGAGATCCATGACCTTCGGGAAGGGCCTTGTCCTGAGTTCTTTTATCGCTTCTTCCACAAGGCCTTCGGTCTCGGGCCTTGGGATCAGAACCCTCTCGTCAACTGCCAGATCGATTCCGTAAAAATTTGCCGTGCCGATGACGTACTGTATGGGCCTGCCTTTGCAGCGCTCTTTGATAAGCGCCGCCGAAGCCAGCAGCACCTTGTCGTCCATCTCGTCGTTTTTGTGAAGGTAGAGCCAGGACTTTTTGCACGACAAAACGTGACACGCCAGCAGCATGGCCTCGCTTTCGGGGCACTCTATGCCGGCGCGCCGGAACACGCGTATGATCTCTTCTATAAATTCATCTACAGTCATGGGGCGTTCTTCAGTTCTTTTCTTTTGAGGCGCGGTACTCCGCGGTCTCCTCTTCGTTCTTTACGAGGCTTCCGTCCGCAAGCTGCACGCCGACCCAGTAGTCCACCGGGACGTTCGGGTCCTGATGTGCGGGAAGCACCGCGTTCATGGCGGCTATAGCGACCTCGAGCTGCTCTAGCGAAGGCTCGCAGGTGGTGACCTTCTGCAGCAATATTCCGGGCATGGAAAGCACCTTTACTATTCCGCTGTCGTGGCGGCCGGTCCATTGCAGGAGCTCATAAGAAAGACCCGCGATCACGGGTATGAGTATTAGCCTTGTAAGGACCCTTACCGCAAGGTTCGGCCAGCCGAAAAGGCTGAACACCAGCAGCGCAATTATCATCACGAACATCATGAAGCTGGTACCGCAGCGCGGGTGCAGGGTATAGAAGCTCTGCGCGTTTTCCGGGGTAAGCGGCAGTCCGTTCTCGAAGCAGTGTATGGTCTTGTGCTCCGCGCCGTGGTACTCGAAAGTGCGGCGGATGTCCGGCATCTTACGCACGGCCAGTATATATCCGATAAATATGCATATCCTGAGTATGCCCTCAATGAGGTTCAGGAGCAGGACGCTCTGCACGCCGGCTTTTCTGATAATCCCCAGCACGAAGGTCGGAAGCAGTATGAACAGAGCCACGACCAGCACCAGTGCCAGTACCACGCTGAGAAGTATGGCGCTCTTTGGGATGCCCTCGGACTTTTCTTTCTTGCCGGAGTTTTGCGGAGCTTCCGGCGTCTTCTGCGCCTCCGCTGCTTCGTCCAGCTTTTCCAGGACGTCGGCACCGTACATAAGGACGGAGGTGCCGGTGACCAGGGAGCTTACGAAGCTTCCTATGCCGCGGATGATGGGTATCTTCTTCCAGCTGCCCGGCTTTTTAAGCGGCTCCACGGTGAGGTGTATGTTGCCGTCCGGCTGCCTTATTGCGACCGCGATAGACCTGCTGCCGCGCATCATAAGGCCTTCGAGTATGGCCTGGCCCCCCACTTTCGTGGGGCAGGCGTTTTTCATGAATATCCTGTTAAGGTCCATATCGTTTTATAAGGCCCGCTATTACGGCGGGCCGGTGTTTATATCCTCGTCTTTAAGAATCTCTGAATGAATTCGTAGTTGGTTTTGGTATGTACCAGATCGAAGACTATCTTTTCGGTAGCCTCCTCGACGCCCCAGTCCGCTACAGCGCGGCGCATCAGCCACACGGCTTCGAGCTCCTCGTTGGACATGAGCATGTCTTCCCTTCTGGTGCCGGTCTTGTTGATGTTTATAGCCGGGAATATCCGTTTTTCCTGCAGGCGCCTGTCGAGGTGCAGCTCCATGTTGCCGGTGCCCTTGAATTCCTCGAATATCATGTCGTCCATGCGGCTTCCGGTCTCTACGAGGGCTGTTGCGAGTATGGTTATGCTTCCGCCTTCGCGGGTGTTCCTTGCGGCCCCGAAGAACTTCTTGGGCTTATACAGCGCAGCCGGATCCAGACCGCCGGAGAGCGTCCTTCCCGAGGGCGGCTCCACCAGGTTGTAAGCGCGGGCAAGCCTTGTTATGGAATCCATGAGTATTATAACGTCTTTTCCGTGCTCGCAGAGCCTTTCCGCCCTTTCCAGCACCATCTCGGCGACTTTAACATGGTGAGAGGGCTGCTCGTCAAATGTGGAGTATATTACGTCGCCCTTGATGGATTCCTTCATGTCGGTGACTTCCTCGGGGCGCTCGTCTATAAGCAGCACCATGAGCTTGACCCCAAGGTCCTGGGCTTCTATGGCTTTCGCGATCTGCTTTAAAAGCGTGGTCTTTCCGGCTTTGGGCGGAGCCACGATGAGGCCTCGCTGGCCCTTTCCTATGGGTGCTACCAGGTCCGTAAGGCGCATCGAAAGCGTGCTGCTTCCTTTTTCCAGGCAGATGCGTTCCTCCGGATATATCGGCGTGAGCTCCGAGAAATCCCTGCGGCGCCTCGCGACGCCTGGCTCGTCGCCATTAACGGTCTTAACGTAGAGCAGAGCTCCGAAGCGCTCGCCTTCGTTGGGCTTTCTTACGACGCCGAAGATCTCGTCGCCCGTCTTGAGGTTGAAGCGCCTTATCTGCGTGGGCGAAACGTATATATCTTTATCCGATGTAAGGAAATTGTCGAATCTCAAGAAACCGAAACCGCCCTCCGCAATATCCAGTATTCCTGCGGTATCGTAGCGGTTGTCGTTCTGCTTTGTTTCAGGCTCCGCTGCCGCGGCTTCTGCAGGCTGCTCCTGAGGAGTTTCGGGCTTTTCTTCCCGGACAGGAGCTGCGTTTTCAGGGGGCTCTTCGGCTTCTTCAGCTGCGGGTTCAGCGTTTTCTGCCGCAGCCGAAGCAGCGGCGGCTCTTTCTGCCTCCGCCTGCAGATGCATCTGTGTCATGATGTCGATCAGCTCTTTTTTCTTCAGTTTGTCTGCCCCAGGAATTTTCAGGGCCCTTGCGATCTCTCTTAACTCTGCTACTTTTTTCCCTTTAAGAATGTCCAGTTCCATTAATTGATCTCCAGTAGATTGGATCCGTCAGAAATAAACTTTATAGAAGTGCCTGCGGCAAGCGTTTTGCCGCAGTTTGTATTGCTGTTTTTTATGAAGCTCACTGAAACGTCGCCGAGCTTTATCGTCACGATCTCGTAGCCGCTGCGGGCTTCCACCTTCTCCACGGTGCCGGTAAGCACCTTGGGCTGCGTCTGGACCAGCACCACATTGCTGTCCGTAAGCGCGGCCAATGTGATGCTGCGGCCTTTAAGGGCAGTCACCGCCGCCAGGTCCTTTTTTACTCCGTCCACAAGTATGGTAGCGGAAGAATTAATATATGCGGTCCTTTTGGATCCCGCGGCATTTATCTGGAAAATATTGCCTGACGCAGCGCTGAGAGTTCCGCAGACCTCGGCCTTGGCGGCGGCCTCGGAAGTATCCGCCTTGAGCTTAAGCGCCCTCGTGAGGATGACCGCTATCTCGGCGCGGTTGACGCCGTTTATGGGCTTAAATTCGTTCTCGTCATCGCCTATCATAAGGCCCGTCCTGTAGCAGGCATCCACATACGGAAACTGCGCAGCGTTAATTGACGAAGCGTCGCTGAAAGGCAGTATGCCAAGAGGCGAGAGACTGATCCCTTCAGCCTTTATGATCCATTCCGCGACTTTCTGCCTGGGAAGTGGCTGCCTGCCCGCGGTAAGGGCGTCCGTGCGCTCCGTGAAATCCGCCTCGTTCCAGAAACCGGAAGCAAAGCCGTCTAAAAGGTACAGTCTGGCCCAGTCGCTGATCTGGCAGCGATCCAGCAGAGCGTTTTCCTCCTCGGTAAACGCCCTCGCAGCCGGAGTCATCTTATCAGTGCCGTAATTGAGTATTCTGTATATTACGATCGCGACCTCTTCTTTGGATATTTTGTCCATCGGTCTGAAATTTCCGTCGCCGTCGCCTATCATAAGGCCTACGTCTGCAGCGTTTGAGACGTACGGATTCGCCCAGTGGTCCTTCGGAACATCGGTAAAAGAAGCAAGCATTATAAAAGCGAGAATGAGAACTGAGATCTTAAGTGCCTTCTTCATTTCGGCGAAAACAAACTTTTAAGGAGTTCGAGCTCCTTTGCCCCTGTATACAATAACTCTACATAATATAACACGATTGCGATTACAATTGCAACAAAAAGTTTTAAAATATGAGATATTTGGAAAATATTACTCATAAATACATATGCTGAGTATGATATCCCCACCGCTATAGCTGCCGTCAGCACTGTCTGCGCAATCTTTTTGAACGGCACGCTGATGCGCAGCTGAGGGTGTTTTTTCTTAAGAAGCATGAGCCTCAGGATAAGGCCCAGGGCGCCGCTTACACTTGTGGAGAGCGCCAGTCCGCCTATCCCCATAGGACCTACCAGCACCAGGTCCAGGATGATGTTGATCACTACGCAGATCAGCGATACTTTTACCGTGGTAACAGTATCGCGCAGTGAGTAGTATACCCTGAGCAGCAGCGTGTTCAGCGCCCCGAACACCAGACCGGCAACGTAAAACAGGAAGGCTGCTGATACCATCCGCGTAGCCTGCGGATCGAAGCTTCCGCGCTCGAATACTGCCCGAATTATCGGCCTTGCGTACACCACCGCGCCAAGGGCCGCCGGCACCATAAGCACCAGGCAAAGGCTCACAGCCCTGGAAGTAAGCTCCGATGCCCTTTCGTGCTCTTCTTTTGCGAAAGCCTTTGAAAGCATGGGGAAGATAACGGTCGCGACTATCCCTATGGACAGCGCGTTTATGGCGTCCGTAAGCCCCGAACCGTAGCGCAGGGCTGAAACACTGCCTTCGGCAAGTTTAGATGCCAGTATGCGGTCCACAAGTATGTTGATGTGCGAGGCGCAGTTGCCTATGAATACCGGAAGCGCAAGACGAAGTATATCGCGCTCGCCGCAGTCCTTTTCCAGCGCAAAGCTGTGCCGGTAACCATTCCTTGCGCTGAGGGCGAAGTACCCTGCCGCAAGGACTGCGCCGCCCACAAGTATGCCGAACACCAGAAGGCGCGGCTGCCTGAGCCTGAAGCTGAGCAGCGTAAAAGCGATAATGCAGACGTTTTCCGCATATCCCAAAAACCTCTGGCTTATGAATTTCCCATGGTATTCGAGGTAGGACGCCTGAATGTTTTTGGATACCGAAAAGATGACCAGTATGAAGGCTACCCGCATGTAAAAGACCGTAAGATCCGTGGTATCTCCGGTAAAACCGGGGGCAAAGACCCTCACCAGCGGCCTTGCAAAGACGCAGCCAAGAGCGCATACCGCGGCCGCCGCTATCCAGAGGCGGTCTATGAGCCCGGAGGTGAGCCTGTCGCCGGCCTTTTTCCCCTGCTCTTCTACGACCTGAGAATACACAGGAAGATACGCCACCGACGCCGACAGCATGACAGCGGCGAAGATGTCGTTAGGTATCGAAAGAGCGGCGGAGTAAGCGTCTGTTATGCTTCCTGCACCATAGCTGTGCGCAAGCACCAGCTCGCGCACCAGCCCCAGTATCTTGGAGGCAAGCATCATGAACGCCAGGACCGCCGCGGTCTGTGCAGTTGTAAGCTTTCTGGAACTCACTTTTCGACCGGCAGAGTTGCCCCGCCGAAGGGCATGGCTATGACAGTGGCGTCAGTGCCGTAGCGCAGGAGCGCCGCGGCGAAAGCCTCCTGAACGCTGTGTCTGGGGGTGAGGAAGAGCCTGCGCACGAAATCGTCGTTCATCTCAGAGACCAGGTCTATCTGCGCGTCCTCAAGCACCATGGCTATGGCAGCTGCCTTGTGGCCTCCGAGCCTGAACGCCTTATGCACCCGCTCTATAAGATCCTGCGGCTTTTCAGCCTCCAGCAGCCACTCCTCGAAGACCTTGCTGCCAAGGCCTTCCGGGCAAGCACCGACAAGGATTATGGTGCCGCCTTTTCTTACCGCGTGCTTGGAATTGTCCAGGGCTTTCTGGGTCTGATAGAGATTTGCGTCCTTGGGCGCTCCGCCCTGGCTGACTATGACTATGTCGGCGCGTTTTTCTATGCGCTTGACGTACATGCGGTCCAGGTATTCGCAGGCGTTTCGGTGCGCAAGCGTAACGTCGCCCGCCGCCGCGTATACTATGTGCTTGTGCTCGTCGAGCACTGCGTTAACGATGAAGTCCGCGCCTACCATGGCGCCGCCTTCTTCTATGTCCTCCCTTATCGGGTTTCCTTCTATCTTTCCGGCATGAGCTGCGGCCTCCACCATCATGCGGTGGTTTGCCTGGATGGCCGCCGGCGTGGAACAACCTGGCATTATCGCCTTGTAACCCCCGGAGTAGCCCGCGAAGTAGTGGAATTCAACATTTCCAAGGCATATGCGGAAGTCCGCTTCGGCCACGGATCTTGTTATATCCACGGGCGTGCCGCGCTTTGTGACGCCGTAGCGCACGCAGTCCGAAGGATCGCTGTCTATGCAGCGCACACGCTCGTAAACAGCCCTGCCGACAAGCTTTATCCTTTCCTCTTCCGTGTGGTTCCTGTGCGAACCGAGGCCGAACACCACGGTGATGTCCGCGTCCGGAACGCCTGCCGCCGAAAGCTCGTCCAAAACTGCCGGGATCACATCGAAGCTAGGCAGCGGCCTTGAGATATCGCTGGTGATGATGACCACCTTCTGCCCAGGTCTTGCAAGGTCCCTGAGCTTTCTGCTGCCTATGGGGTTTTCCAGCGCAAAACGCACCGCGTCTTCCCCTGTGCGTTCGTGTTTCATGGGGTTTGAGACCAGCACATCCAAAAGGTTTTTATCCGGCACGTCCACAGTCTGGACGCCGTTTCCATATCCGAATTCGAGTATCATAGGACCTCCGCCGGCGGAGAGGGACGGTTCTTCTCCACCGTATTAGAAATATTTTAATGCATAGGCAGCAAAAACACAAATAAAAAAAAGGAGCTCAGATACAGCTCCTAACGTTTACACAGCCGCCTCGTAAACTGCGCTGACTATGTCTTCAGCTCTGCCTCCGGCGGTGCGGCCTTTCCAGCTTCCGTGGCGGTTGTTGACTCCGTTGAGAAACTTAATGGCCACGGCCTGCTTCTCCCAGGAGCGCAGGTTGGCGTTGTAATCGTCTATGAGTATGTCCGTGGGGCGTATCCCGCCGGGTACCGCGTCGGCTTTTTCCTCTCCGCACCAGGGGAAGATGGAAGCTATCTGCGAAAGATCCTCACCCAGCTGCTCTTTCAGCCAGCGTTTCTTTTCATCCAGAGCATACGGGTTTTCCTTTATTACAGCTGAAAGCGTGTAGACCTCGAAACGTGGGTCGTCAGCCAGAAGCCTTAAGGCTCTTACTGCCTCTTTCTGCGGCGCCAGGCCTCCAAAATAGCCCTTCTTCAGCATTTCCCCGTAGGGAACGAACCTGTATTCAGCAAGCACGCCGTCCATGTCGAAAAACACTCTTGTCATATCCGTATCCCTTTCTGCACCGGGATTCCCCCGCCCTGCAGATACAGGATACAATAAACCCCTGTACAAAAGTATGTACAGGGGCAGACAGGTCTTCCAGAACTGTTTATACCGATTTCAGACGCGGGATGTATATTCCGCCGCGATGGCGCTCCAGCAGTCGTCGCGGAGCGTTTCAAGGATGGTAAACCCGCAGGCTTCGATAGCCTTTGCACATGGCTCCTCCATGTCGTCTATGATGCCGCTGGCTATAAGTATCGTGCCTTTTTTGCAGCACGGCGGAAGGCTTCCTTTCGGCCTGTCCCCGGCAGCTCCGAAGCACCTGCACAGTTCCAGCACCAGCGGCCCGGTAAGGTTGGCAACGATAATATCCGCTTTTATATCCAGTCCTTTTATGAGGTCGTTCCGTCTGACCTCTATGTTCCGGCAGCCGTTGAGGCGGACGTTGACAGCGGTGCTGGATACGGCTTCGGGATCGTAGTCCACTGCAAGAACGCCTGAAGCGCCCAGTTTTGAGCCTATCACAGACTGTATTCCCGTGCCGCAGCCAACGTCAAGCATATCAAGGCCCGGCTTCATGTACTTTGCCAGAAGCCTTGAAGCGAGACAGGTC